>LWDU01040383.1_pt1 | contig 27176 bp, 19 predicted proteins | sample 727161 | NCBI WGS metagenome assembly LWDU01 (sample SAMN04566230, study PRJNA314399) | hydrothermal vent metagenome | isolation source: deep sea hydrothermal plume seawater | place: Mexico: Gulf of California, Guaymas Basin | collected 2004-07-11
CACCGCCGTCGATCTCCTTTGATCTTTAGCAACATAGGTTCGCCTGATAGCGAACCAACCGCTGTACTACTAAGCAAGAGTCATGCCAACGAGTCTATTGGTGTGCCTGACAATGGTTGGATGAGTTCAGAACCCCATGACAGTTATAGAGATGCAACAAGTTCCGAACGTTGAGATCCATTCCCAGTGGCAAGCCGCTTGCGTAGGCGGTGCGCACAGGCATGCTTAGATGCGCGTCAGTAAATGAAAACGGACCACGGTTAGTCAATCCGTTGGTCGAATGGCTCAGCATTTCGGTAACCACTTTGGTCAAAGAGTTGAAGGATGGGCCGGCACGGTCCGGTCGTTTCCCATCACCGTTCTCGCTTGGGACAGATCGCACGAGCCACTACCGCGACAAGACCACCGGCAATGGCGAGGGCGTGCGAGATGGCTAAGTCCCAAGAATGGTCATTAATGTGTGCAAACTCATACCAGTCCGAGTAACTTCCACTCTCAACCTGGGTAAACAAGAACCACTTAACAACGTCATAAGCCACTTTAATGGCGAGCAATCCACTTACGGCACAGCCGATACAAAACGCTTGCCACATGCCATGGCAATTGAACGCACCGGCGCTTACGGCCGGAAACACAACAATAGTCAGTGTTACCAATACGAGAGTGTTTATCGGATGGGGAATTCCAACCACAAAAGCGACGTAGATCGCAACCAGAGTCGTGCAGATCAGAAGTGTTCGAATGCTGAAACGCATGAAAATCAGTTTACCAGCCGGTCGGTTCTGGTTGGTGAAATCTCCATGGTGTGCAGGGAATTCGTGCACTACAATGAACCGTACTGAGCACGAACGAAGGAGAAGAAGTGGACACGCAACCGGCCAAAAATCGGCGACGGAGGAGTTTGATCTCAGCGACGCCGAATCGCAGCAATTCAAAGAAAAACGCCGACGTCTGTGGGTTGTTTTGACAGTTTGTGCTCTAAGTTTAATCGGCGGGTTGGTTTATTGGGTGGTCGATGATTGGTTCGCCGATGCCGAGACCGGCATCGTTGCTCAAAGGCGATTTGACGAGGAATTCTTCCGACACGAATGGGACGGCTCTGCAGGCACTTGGCACTACGATAATAGGGTTGAGGTGTTGAGTGCCGACATCGGAGATACAGAGATCGATCTACTGGTTCCAATCTTTAAGAACATCGACTGGCTAAAGAACCTGTCCCTTGATTGTCCAAATATCTCGGACGCACGATTGAAGCGATTACGTCAGCAGCTTGCCGGCGTGACCATCACAACTAAATGAACGCTGAATTGCCCGAAATTGAAACTTCGCTGGTGCCCCATCGTTGCAAGGCAATGCGGATTTGAGCCGAAAGCGTAGCCTCGGGTTCTTGCAAGATCACGCGGTGCTCACGACAAGACCCAACGTTAGCGCGTCCGGTTCAGGACACTGGCGGAGCCAGTGCCACACATTGGCTTGCGACCACAGCTTGCGAACTGATCGGAAATCGAGTTGAATCTGGTGCGTGTCGTTCACTGGCCCACTTCATCTGTTGTCTTCATCGAGAAAGAATATGAAACTGCTCATCAAGTACTGCTCTGTTTGAAACTACGAGCCCAAAGCCGTCAGTTTGACGGAACGATTGCTGTCAATTTGCAAGCAAGAGATAGAGTCGCTGGAGCTGGAGCCGGGGAGCGGTGGCTGTTTCGAAGTCTCCGTCGATGACAACCTGATTTATTCGAAGCTGAAAACGGGCGAGTTTCCCGACGAGACGGCCCTGGCTGATCAGATTCAAGCGATGCTCTGAGCGCAACTGGCGCCCTCTCAAGCAACGGCACGCTTATATCGCAATAGACGGGCCAGTCCGGCAATGGCTAGACAGGGCGCCACCTGGCCGATAATCGCCAACCACAACAGGATGGCTTTGGAGGTTGGACGCTGCGTCACAGCGGCGGCAATCGTGCCACCGAGGACCATTGAAGCCATGAATAACAGTGCGTTGAAGCTGCGGAAGAGGTAGGGGTTGCGTTTTGCAATCCACTCACCAGCCACCACCCCGCCATAGATGCTCAAGGCAGCCAAGAGGACATCAGCCAGCAACAAAAGTGGTTGAACGACAAACCACTGCCCAACGTCCAACACCGCATAGGCCGCTGGAAAACCGCCAAACGCCCAGCCGGTCGGATAATCGGGATGCGGATCATGAAAGCCAAACTGAGTGTGTGCCAGCATGACGTTGCCGATGTAGCCGATCGTAACGACGGTTCCGCCCAAGCAACGCATGCGTTGTCGATCTTTTTGTTCTTCTTCGTTCAACTCTGATGGCCGCATCGTTATTGTGCCGTGATTGGAATTGGAAGGCGCTTCCACGCCAGACGTGACACCTTCGGACTATTTCTGTCGCCCCTCATTCCAATAGACTCGCAAGTTCTTCGTCGCACGCCCAGCCGCGACGATATCCGGGCGACCGTCGCCATTGAGATCCCCGACTCGTAGATCTTCGGCGGCCATTCCGCTTTGATCGACCCATTGGCTCTGCCAGTTCCCGTCGTCGTCTAACCAGTATAAGCGGACGCCGGTATCGCCAGCCGCGTTCTTGTTTCGCCAACCGGCAACGATTTGGGGACGACCTTGCCCGGCCAAGTCAGCGATGGCAATCGCATGGCCTTGAACAAAATCACTCGCTAATACAACTCGGTCGGCCGGGTTGGCCGTGGGTGACGTATCGCGGATTGGGTAGACCACTAGCTTGTCACCGTGCAACGGTTCGATCGTGGCGATCCAACGTTCGGCTCCCGCGCCCGCGCCGAGACGGCCAAAGCGAATCTCGCCACCGCCCTGAACACGCTGCAACCGACGTTTCTGCCAGGATCTTCCATTCCAGTGGATCACCAGAGCCCCTTCCCGCCCAATATAGACGAGTTCTTCGGATTCACTGCTCGCGTCCCACTGGCAGAGGTCGAAGTTGTGAGTCATGTGCAGGCTGTCATCGATCAGATTGGTTTTCCATGGCTGGCGGACGTCCTGCGGAACGTCGTACGCCAATAATTTCACTCCGTCGCCCTCACCTCCACGATTGCCTCGACCATGAAGTGGTGCCACGACCAGCACGAACCGGTCCTTCGCTAACTTTACCCAACGCATGCGGTGCACTGTCGGCTCGCGGTGCAACTCGACGGCAGTCCATTTCTGCCTGCGATCGTCCGGCGGGATCAGGTAATGCACCGAACCGGAGTTGTTAGTGTCGCCCGGATTCCACAAAGCACCGACGGCAATTTCCACTCGACCATCGCCATCGATGTCGCGAGCTGCGATACATACGTTGTCCCGTTGAGTCAAATTATCGACCATCACAAACCGCTTCCAATCAGGATTGCGGTACCAGACGAACTCGGTCTTGTCGGCCAACAGCACATCAGGCTTTCCATCGCCGTCAACATCGCCGATCGCCGTGCCGTATCCAATTTTCACCGAGTCATCAATCGTCTCGACACGGAGGCGGACCAAGTCCGCCGCGATGCTCGGCTGAACCAGACAGTTCAACACAACGGCGACAGAGAAAATCGTCAAGGTGGAGCGAATCTCAAGCATGATTTTGAATCTCTTCGAGTGAAAGGGTGGAACCCCCTCATTTTACGAGATTCCAAGGCACCTGGGTAGCAAAAGAACGATGTTCGGTGTTCTGTGTTTTGGAGCAGACCAGAAGGGAGCGATCTTGGTGTCGTCGTGACGGCGACCGATTCGCCGTTTTTCTGTTCGGTGTTCGATCCTTGCCCTGTCCACTCTCCGTCAAGCACGGCCCCTATCTTCTCCTCGCCGAGACGGTCGAAACGCAACGATGGTCAAGTCGTCGGGTTTTCCGGGTATTCCGGAGGTGGTTTGCACCATCCTAGCTGCGGCCGCGGCAGCCAATTGAGAAACGGCATCGACGAGTGGTTGGAGAAGGGCCAGTTCGGCAACCTCGTCAAGATAGAGATTGTCCCACAATCCGTCGCTGGCAACGATGAGCGTATCATGAGGCGCCATCCGGTGCGCCGGACCGATCTCGATCCTCATCTCCTCGCAGCCAATCACGTTTAAAACCAGATGGCGTTCCTCGTGGTGCATCGCTTCCTGTTCACTGATCATTCCCATTTCGAAGAGATGTCCGACGGGCGAGTGTGGTATGGACCTCAACTTGATCTTGCCTCGCCCTCCCACGACCATCATGGCCGAATCGCCGACGTGAAATGTGCGAATGTCGCGTCCGTGGATGTCGATAGCACAGAGTGTGGAACCGCCTCCCAGTCGACGCGTGGCGAGATTGGCCGAATCGATCCCCTCGACGATCAGTGCTCGCCGTTGAAATCGGTCACCAGCCGCTTTACAGACTTGATTGGCAAGCGTGGCAAGCACCAACTGGGAGGCTTTTTCACCACGAGGCATACCTCCGACACCGTCAGCTACGGCTATCACTGCGGTGGACGCGGTCGTTGCCAGCAGGACGGCCCCATCTTCATTCGCAGTCAACTTGCCGGGACATCGAGCCGAATAGACCGCCGCTTCACCGCCCGCCAGCGGAAAACTTTGCGGTCGGTCCATCTTCTGCTCTTGAAACACTCGCGAAGTTGATTCTGGCGGAGAGATCATGAGAGCCAGTGGTTTGTACATCGGGAGTTAGCTTGGCAGCTTCACCCGGGTTAGTTTTTCGATTCCTGCGTTTTTCCACACCAGGCACAATGGCTCCAATGTGTTGCGATTCCCCAATCACAACGACTACAGCGATGCTTTGATCCAGGGATCAACCACAGGCGACGCACCTTGCGATTGCACGTTGGACAATAACGCATGAATGGCATCAACACTTTTTCGCGACACTTCGCGCCGTCGCACCTAGCGACGTATTGTTTGTCGGAATAGACCCGCTTGCTCAGCGGCTCAAAACCCGATCCATAGCACCATGGACAGTACTTCCAATTCAACTTCATCCCGCGAAGGCAACGGGTACATTGAGCTGGAAAACGCGTTTCGCCGTGGTGCTGTTGCCGTCGGTCAGCGCACCACGGACAGAAGTGCATCGCTTCCGATACCGGGCCGCCACATCCATTACACGCGTAGCGACTTTGCAGCGGACGGCCAAATGACTTTTGAAAGCTGTTCCACATATCCGACTGCCAGTCAACCGCCGATTCGTGCGACCGGCCTGAGTATTGCTTCGTCTTGAATCTTCTGGCCCGATTGCGAATTTTCAAGAACTCATTTCGCATGGCGACGCCGTCGCGGAACCGCTTCTCCGGGCGAACGGAGACCGATCGACGAATGATCTCGATCAGGTCGGGATGGGCTCGTTGACGAAGCCGGTCGTGACCAGCCGTCGGCCAATCAAATGGCCACTCGGGCAGGTAGCCGGTCAACAGCTTGTACATCACGAGGCCCAGTGAAAACACGTCGGAGCGGAGCGACGGTTGCCCCATCGCCTGTTCGGGCGCAATGTAGCCGACGGTTCCACTTCCCGATCCTCTTATCGTCCGAAAGGCTCGTCGGGCGATTCCAAAATCCGTGAGGCGGAGGCGGTTGTTTGAGAAGAGAATCAGATTCTCAGGCTTGATGTCACAGTGAATAATGCGGTTTTCATGAGCATGGGCCACGGCCTCCAACATCTGTTCGATGTAGCATAACATCGTGGCCTGCGACATACGCTTTGTCATCCGCTCGGCAAGCGTTCGCTCACCAAGCGCGAAGGCAATGACAAAACGGTCATCAATGAAGGCGGCGTTCTTGAGCGGCAGGATATTGGGATGATCCAGTTGGGCTGCCAAGCGGACTTCATTGCGAAAGTCAGCCAACAGGTCTTGGCTGTCCGTTTTGTGGGGAATCTTCAGCGCAACATCGATGCCCTCGATCGTGTCCGCAGCGACGTACACGACTCCAAACGCACCTTCGTTTAAGCGGCTCTTGATACGGTATTTTCCCAATCGCTGGCGAGTTTTTAGCACGGTGTCTTCGGGCAAGGTGTCAGGAGCAGGGCGGATAAGGATTCTGATCTTTGCGATAGTATCGGCTGAACGGCTTGTGCTGCTTTAACTTCTCCACCCTCTCGGGGGACAATGCACGATGGCAACCGACACGCCCAATTTTCTGTCGTTGTGGGCCGCGAATACAAGCACGAAGCGCAAGCGAGTGAGTATGTGAGTGCGAAAATTGGCCATGGCAATCATTGCGTCGTCCTATCGATTTCATTTGTCATTAGTCATCTATTCATTCGTCATTTCCGGTCCGCAGCGTGGTTTTCGCCAGAAGGGCGCGCTCGTCGTGTCATTTTTCCGAGCCATCTTCAACGCCGGTGAACGATTCGTGTCGGTTTTTGCGAGGTGAGTGGTCTTTTTTTCGGTGACAAATGACATCGGTGACAAATGACATCGGTGACAAATGACAATTGGCAAATAACTAATGACAAATCTCCCATTGCATATTGAGCCCGTATTTCAGTGGTCTGCGGCGAGCAAGTGGAGTACATTAAGCGGAAATCCTACCTCGCGGCCGCGCGCTAGCCATTTTTCGGCAGCGGACCCGACAATCTTTGTGGCGACACTCCACGCGACACCACGAAGGCCCACATACGAGAAAAAAGAACATCGCCAAAGAAGACATGACGACTCTCTATTCCGGAGACGCGATGAATTGCATGTTTTGCTCGAGTCGAATTCGCCTCCAGGGCAGCGTGGCGGGACTTACCGGTTTGCTGTGTTTGCTGCTGTGGTCGTCGGCCAGTGCGGTCGAACCGGACAAGGGAGCGACGATCACCTACGAGGGCGGCGTTCGCCCGGTCCTCAAGACACATTGCTTTCGATGTCACGGAGAAGCGGGCACGGTCGAGGGCGGGCTCGACTTGCGCCTGAGGCGACTCATTATGAAGGGCGGCGAGTCAGGTCCCATTATCGATATCGAGAATCCGTCCGACAGCGTGTTGTTGGAACGGGTCACAACGGGTGAAATGCCGCCGGAGGAAGTGAAACACCGGCCGACGCCCGATGAGATCGACATCCTGCGACAATGGGTCATGAACGAGGCGCCTGGCGTGACAGAGCCCGATGGCTTGGACCCCAGCGAGTACATCACGACGGCGGAAAAGTCGTTCTGGTCCTATCAGCCGCTGCTGCAGCCGGAAATCCCGATCACGAACCATCCCGCGTTGGTACGCGCCCCAATCGATGCGTTTCTACTTCATTCGCTGGAGGGACGAGGGCTGAGTTTCGGCGAGGAAGCGGGCCGTCACACCCTAATTCGCCGCCTATCGTTCGATCTGTGGGGTTTGCCACCTACTCCGCAGCAGGTCGAACGATTCGTCGGCGACTCTTCGCCGCTCGCTTACGAGCGGCTGGTCGACCAGCTGCTATCGTCACCCCGATACGGAGAACGCTGGGGACGACATTGGCTGGACGTCGCCGGGTATGCCGATTCGGAAGGCTACACCGACGAAGATACGCAGCGGCCTGACGCTTGGCGTTACCGTGACTATGTGATTCAAGCGTTCAACGGTGGCAAGCCGATCAATCAGTTCTTTGTCGAGCAATTGGCCGGCGACGAGCTGGTATCAAGACCCTATGGAGATCTTTCACCACAAGAGTTGGATGCGTTAATTGCCACCGGATTCCTGCGGATGGCGCCCGACGGCACGGCGACCGCAGCGAACAAATCCGTGGCCATCAACGACTCGATTGCAAAATCTCTCGAAATCATCTCTTCGTCGATGCTCGGCATGACGGTTGCCTGTGCCGAATGTCACGACCACCGATACGACCCGATCTCGCAGAAAGACTACTACCGATTTCGGGCGATTTTTGAACCGGCCTACCATTGGAAGTCGTGGCAGACGCCGAACAAGCGTCGACAGTCGTTGTACACCGACGACGATCGAACTCAAGCCGCCGAGATTGAAGAACAGGCGAAGGAAATCGAAGTAGGTCGAACAGAAAAGCAGCAGGAGTTCATTCAAGCAACCTTCGAAAAACAGCTGGCAAAGTTGCCTGAAGAGATGCGAGAGGTCGTGCGGTTGGCCCACGACACACCGGATAAGGAACGAACGTCGGAGCAGAAAGAGCTGCTGAAGAAGAACCCCAGCGTGAACGTGACCGCTAGTTCTCTCTATTTGTACGATCGCAAGGCGGCGGACGAACTGAAGGCGTTGGCCGACAAGGCGAACGAAGTTCGAAAAACGAAGCCGCCTGAGAGATTTGTCCGCGTGTTAGCGGAATCGGTGGCGGACAATGTCCCGGTCAGTCATCTATTTATTCGCGGTGACCACGAGCAGCCGGGTGAACAGGTATCCGCGGCCGGCTTTCGTATCTTGGGAGGAACGCTCTTCCCGGATGATCTCGAATTGCCGAGCACGGGGCGTCGACTACAATTTGCTAGATGGCTGACAAGCGACCGGCACCCGCTTTCGGCGAGGGTCTTCGTCAATCGGGTGTGGCTTCATCACTTCGGTCGCGGTTTGGTGAACACCCCTGGCGATTTTGGACAACTCGGAGAACCAGCGAGTCATCCTGAATTGCTCGACTATCTGGCCAGCGAATTTCGCAGCAGCGGGTGGAACCTGAAGAGACTCCACCGAGTGCTCGTTCTCTCGACCGCCTATCGGCAATCGTCACGGCCATCGGAAGACGGTCTGCGTGCAGACCCCGAAAACCACTTGTTGTGGCGGATGCCTGTGCGACGAGTGGAAGCTGAAGTCCTTCGCGATTCGATCTTGCAAATAAGCGGCGAATTGCTTCTCGACGCGTTCGGGCCGTCCGTGCCTGTGATGGCAGATCGCGATGGCAAATTCGTTGTCGGGATCGAGAACTTGAATGCGGGGCGGCCGGGAGCCGTCATTCCGTTAAAAGGGCAAGATTTCAGAAGGAGTGTTTACGTCCAAGTCCGCCGCAGCCGTCGGCTTACCGTATTGGATACATTCGATGCGCCGCGGATGACACCCAGTTGCATTCAGCGTTCCTACTCGGCCAGCGCGACGCAGTCGCTGATGCTGATGAACGGCGAATTCCCTATCGCCCGCGCCGAACAACTTGCCACTCGAGTGATGACGGAAGCATCCAACGAACTGCCGCCTCAAATCGATTTTGCCTGGCAACTCTGTTACAGTCGGCAGCCTGATCCTGACGAGCTTTCCAGCGCCATCAACTACGTTCAGCAAACAGAGAAATCCTATCGGGAGCGGCACGCGAAGTCCGATGACCGGACTCGACGGCAGTTTGCGATGGCTAGCTTATGCCATGCCTTACTTAGTTCCAACGAGTTTCTGTACATTGAATAGTGGCGAGGATCACTCATGACTCCACATCAGGCAATGACGCGACGTCATTTTGTGGCATCCCAGTCGATGGGTCTGTTGGGACTGGCAACCGCTTGGTTACTCGACCGAGAAGCTCGTGCGAATCCCCCCAAACCGCAGCTGACACCCTTGACGCACGATACGAGGCCCAAACTCCCCCCGCACCGTCCTCGGGCAACTGCAATGATCTCTCTATGGATGCAGGGCGGACCGAGTCAGATCGATTTGTTCGACCCCAAGCCGGAATTGAACCGGTTGGATGGTCAGACGTTTCCTGACGAGATCAAATACGACAACGCCGCGCAATCGAGCGCCAAGATCTTTGGATCTCCATGGAAGTTCACCAAGTATGGCGATTGCGGTATGGATCTCTCCGAGTTGTTGCCGCACTTGGCGGAAGCGGTGGACGATATTTGTTTGATTCGTTCGATGCACACGGGTGTGAACAACCATGGCCAGTCGATTCGCGCGCTAAATTCCGGCGATGTACTCGCTGGGCAACCGGCGATCGGCAGCTGGCTTACTTACGCACTCGGTTCCGAAGCAGAAGATCTACCGGCCTACATGTCGTTGATCGATCCGGGACAGCTTCCCGTTCTGGGTGTCGAGAATTGGTCCAATGGTTGGTTGCCGGCCATCTATCAGGGTACGGTGATCCGACCTGCGGAGCCGCGGATATTCAACCTTGATTCGCCGGCCAAGTATCGCGGGCAGCAGAAAAACTATCTCGAATTCCTGAAACGTCTCAACGAACGCCACGCCTCGCGCAACCCGGCGGAGAGTGAATTGCAGGCGCGCATCAAGAGCTTTGCACTGGCGGAGCAAATGCAGTACGCGGCGAAAGAGGCGATGGACCTGAGTCAGGAATCAGCCGAAACTAAACGCCTGTATGGCATGGAACGAAAAGAGTCAGCCGACTATGGAGCTCGCTGTTTGATCGCTCGACGTCTTGTTGAACGGGGTGTTCGGTTCGTTCAGGTATTCACACAGAATCAGTTCTGGGACCACCACAACGGGATTCGCAAGAGTCTCCCCAACGCGTGTTTGAAGGTCGATCAACCGTCGGCCGCGTTAGTTCAAGACCTGAAACGGCGAGGCCTGTTGGATTCCACGATTGTCCACTGGGGCGGTGAGATGGGCAGGCTGCCCGTGATTCAAAACGACACGGGACCCACCAAAATTGGTCGGGACCACAACACGTACGGGTTCAGTAGTTGGGTCGCCGGTGGCGGATTCCGACACGGGCACATCCACGGCACGACAGACGAGTTTGGCCATCGAGCTGTGGAAGACACCGTGCACCACTACGACTATCACGCGACGCTTTTCCACCTCTTCGGACTCGATACAACGCAAATCCAGTTCTCTCGCAACAACCAGGATCGTTCGATGATCAACGTCGAAAAGGGGCGAGTTGTGCACGAGCTGCTGGCATGAACGATGCAGCCTTTGTTAGCGAGTCACGTTTTCAATCCTCGCCGCGACGCGGACGGGATTGCCGATACAAAACAAGTGCTTTGCTGAGCGAAAGATAATCGCGCCATCGATGAAAGCTGGTGTGCTGTTCGAGGGCTCGCCGATTTTGTTCTGAGCGACCTCGTCGAACTTCTCGACGTCCGCGCGGAAGACGACGACAGTACCGTTCTGAGCGGTGGCATAGAGATTGCCTCCCGCCATCACTAGCGAAGCCCAGTGGTTGCCCGCACCTCGATCGGTCCATTTCTCGGCTCCAGTGCGGGGGTCCATGCACTGAATCGTTCCCGGTCCAGCGTTTGCCATGAAATAGTGCCCGTTCCAGGCCACTCCCGAACCGATACTCTGCGGGTTCTTCTCGTTCCGCCACAGACGATGGGACTCGGTGATATTTGCTTTTCCGCCCATCCGGAATCCCAAGGATGGCCCGCCGAATCCACCTCGTGACACACAAATGTCACCAATCACGAGCGGTGATGAGTAAGCGAGATCTCCTTTCGGTCCGCGGATTCCCTCGCAAGAGAATACGATCTTGCCGGACTTCGCGTCGTAGGCGTTCACTCGAGTCGAGAAAGTACAAAGGACGATGTCACGGCCCTCGTACTTCGTGACCACGGGCGTTGCCCAACTGCCCATGTACTTTTTCGCTAAGTTGTGCTCACCATCTCCCTCGAACGGCTCCGTTTGCTTCCATTGGATCTCTCCGTCAGCGAGTCGAATCGCGATGAACCCAACTTCTTTTTTCCCGGGTCCGGTGTGTAGATAGACCATGCCATCGTGAATGATCGGTGAGGTCCCATATCCCCACATGTGGATAAAATCTCCGAAGTCATGCGACCACTCTTCGTTTCCACGATAGTCGTAGCAGAACAGTCCAGCCGAACTGTGCCAAACGACAACGTGCTTTCCATCCGCAGCCGGAGTCGTGCCGCAATACGGGTTTGTCTTGTGCGTCGGTTCCTCTACGGCAATATTGACCGTGCGGCCCCACAGTTTCTGTCCGCTGAGCAGATCGTGCGCATAAAGCGAGCGTTGCAGTCCTTTGCTGTCCTCGGCACCGGCCAGAAAAATAATGTTCTTGGAGACAATTGGGCTGCCGTTACACGGACTTGGGAGGGCGACTTTCCAATGAATGTTCTCCTCGGCACTCCAACGGACCGGCACGTTTTCGACTCGAGCGACTCCGTCACCTCGTGGACCTCGGAATTGATTCCAGTCTTCCGCTTGCGCCGCGGCGCAGCAGACAACCAACAACCCTAAACCTCCGATAGCACGGCGTCGTTCGAGGATTGCGACAGCTCGGGATGCCAATGTTCGAATCATGACCGACAATCCTATGGTGGGACGAGATGTGAATTTGGGACAATCAGAGCGTTGTTAAGGCCTAATTGACGATTGATCTTAATCATTTTTTCGGCTGACGTCGAAAGAAAAATGCACGCCGACTACGATAGAAACGGACCCGTCAGCTGGGTGGCAACCTCGATCTGGAGACACGACTCGCTCAAATCCGTCAGGCCTCACTTCGTTCGCCGGTCCGTGCTTAAAGTGTGACGGTTATTTCGATTTTCGTGGCCAGCAACGCACGGACTTTCGCTAGTGATTGGCAGTGGAGAATTAAGATTTACGCTTAGGCAGTTGATGGCCGAGTTTCCTAAAGTAGCAATCTACTCAATTGTGCGGAATGTGCGCGGATTGCCACGTTGCATTTCGCTTCCTGTCAAGGAGCCACTCGATGACCCAACTGATTCACCGCTCGCTGCTAACCGCTATGGTGCTTGTTGGGGCGATCACCGTTGCCGTGCCGGCGCAGGCGCAAAAACCAGTGTGTGTGGAATGCCGCCAATGGCAGAATTATTCGCCCAATTTGAACAATGGCTTTGCCGTACCGAACCATTGTGGCGGGGTGCCGACACAATTGTACGTTTCACCCGGTCCTGTGCCGCAGTTCGTTGGACACACGTACATTACGTATCAACCGTTGATGCCGCACCAGTTCTTATACCCCCACGTCGACAAGTATCACCGGTACTATGATCAGGGCCGTGGGATGACTCGCGCTCGAGCCGCCTACGTGACCCCACGGGTCAAGGCCACCACGTCGGCGATCATGAGACAATTCCGAGTTGCCCGCTGATTCGTGAATTGGGTGCCGCGTCCCCAACAAAATGAAGACAAATTGTCTGCCAATAAACAAAGAGGTTCAATCATGTCTCGATTCGCTGCCCTACTGTTCGCCACCGTGCTGTTCTCAGGTGTGCTTGTGGAGAACACCGAAGCAGCATGGCCGAGAAAAGCCACAGCGAATCGCTGGGGTCGAGCTCACACCATGACCACGCCTTGGAATGGCCCGTACTATCACACCAATTACGGCCGCCCAGTCGCTTTGGTCGTTCCGCCGACGGTCACTTCATCCACCCACCTTGGTTGGGGAGTTACCGGAACCGAAACGCGTCCAATCTACTCGCAGTTTAGTCGTGGAGGTCCCGGTACGGTCAATCGGGCCCGCCTACGCGGAACTCCACCCTGGCCTCAACACACCGATCAATTCGGGATCTACTACGTTAGAGGCCCGTGGAGTAAATAGTGGGCAGGAAATTGGGCATTTCCTGAAACAAGAATACGATCGACCTGAGGTAACTCTAGTCGATCGTTTTCTTTTGGGTAATTGGGGTGCCTAGGAAAAATAGTCCTTTGCATTGGGTGTTATCGATCCGATTGCACCGCTATCGGTTTGATAACAGTCCATCGGCGACCGATGCCCGAAACACAACGAATTCGACATGATTCTGTTTCGGCACGGTATTTGTACTTAAGCAGGGTGTCCCCGATAGCAAAGGAGTCCCCCATGTTATTCACTCTCGCATGTACCCTTGGCACTCTGATGGTCACACTCACTTCACTGTTGGTGATCTGGGACGAAAAATTCTACCGGCACGGCAACACCGCGGACATCTAGTGGCGGCTCAAAATCACCGGCAGAGCCCGTGTCACACATTGCCCGAATATTGGAAGTGTAGGAAGTCTAGGTAAATCTGATAGAGCAGAATGCCGATGGTTAGTTTAGCCTTCGCTCTATCGCTTGAGGATGTGATTATGCCGGACGGAAAACGCAGACGTCGCCACAGTCCCAACTCTGCCAAGCGACGGTGGTATGCGCTCCACCGGGCTCGACGATTCTGCCGACGATTCGGTCTTCTCTGAGCCCTCGCTGGGGTCGCACCGTTGCAAAGCGGTACTGGTCACTTTCGGCGAAAGTGACCTACGAACCCAACACGAGCCCCCGGAAAATCCGTGGGGATGGGCGTTAGAAGTTACCGGTGCGGATTTTCTGGACGCACAACTTCCACAGATTCCATTGGTCGTCCGTCAGTATCTCGCGAAGGCCTTCCATTTCTTTTTGGTTGAGCACTTTCTTGACGACGCTGTATCCTCGATTGTCGAAATCTCGGCGGGTGATCGCTTGTTTTTCTACGCATTTTCGGATCAGTGCTTGCACTTGATCTCGCTGTGGATCACTGAGCCGAACTTTGGCGGAAACCAAACCCGTGCATAAATCGGCGGCAGACTGACTGAGGCGTCGACGTCGGACTTCCTCGACCTTCGTCCTCTGTTCCTTGGTGACGTTTGAATCGAGCGCCTTCACCCAAATGGGGTGACGCGTGACATTGCTATACCCGCCGCCCCGGCCGTACCCCGACGAGGATTTTTGTTGGCGAAAGTACCAAGTGACGGACGTTTCATTGAGGATAACTTCGATTTTTGGATAGACGTTTTGGATTTCGCTTGGCGGTTCCTCTTCCTCTTCCAGTTTTGGCAATCGTTCTTCGTCTTTTTTCGGCACGGGCAGCGTGACCAACACGCCGCCAACGTCCAGCCAACGAACGAGTGGTGGCATTTTTCCCAACATGCTGGCGACGTCGCCAGCCGTTTGTTTTTCGGCGTACTGAGATGCGGCTCCTTTGGCGGCCAGTTGCAGTCGCTTAATACTCGCTGCAGGCAGATCGACCTGGCGGCGAAACTCGTCGATTTCCAGCATGGTGCGAGTCAAGCACTGGTTGTATAGCGCGTCGGTCATCGCCTTGGAGATGATCGAGTCACGTTGCTGTTTTAGTTGCGTGGCGGGATCGACGGCCGGTTCCTCTTGAGCTGCCAGGGTAGCGCAACAGCAAACCACGAAGGCCAGCAGGGCCGCGCCCGGTCGCAGGACAAGCTGAGACGAGATAACAGTCAAGTTTCCACCTATCTTTCGGGCAAATTCGAGATAATGCGAGGAGAGAGTTTTGAACCCGTGATTCTGTGGTTTAGAGTTCTAAGTTAACACCTCTTCCCATCGTGATTCCCGGTTGAGCGACTCGCGCACGCGCAAACGACCAAGGGGCAGCATAGGTGGGGTAATCCGGGGCTGCAAGCGAAATTCACGGTCGTCGACACGGCCTTGGGTGACTGGGAGCGGTCAGCTGTACAAAATCTCACCATGGCGAAATCCGCTGGCCTGTCCGTGTCGTCTAGAAAGTGTCGTCGAGACATCTGTGGTGATGGTCTGGTCGCACGGTGGCCCCAGGAAATTGGAGTGAAAGATGAGCAAGTTTTGCCAATTCGCGATGATCATCGTAATCGGGTTGCACTCAGCGGGCAGATTGTCATCAGCCGAGATCGATTTTGTGGAAAAATTCGCCCTGGCCAGCGATCGGGCGCGAGTATTGACAGAATTGATCCCCGGTACGGACGAATATTATTTCTATCATTGCTTGCAAGCTCAGAATACACAGAGGTTTAATGACGTCGAAAAGATGCTGAAGAGCTGGCGGGCGCAGCATGGCGAAACGCCTCGCGCTCGCGAGATCATCTATCGCCAGGCGCTACTCACGTACACGGACACACCTGCAAAGTCGACAAAGTTCATCAAAGACCGCCTCAATCTGAGGTTTGATCACCAGCCCAAGAACGTCGATCGAGCTGCCAGCTTACCGGCGGTATTGGATCCGAAGAGCGTCTCGGGGAGTGTCTATTTCCAAGCCGCTATCAACGGGAAGAAAAACGTCTCCGGATTCGAGAACAGTTCGCTCGGATCGCTCGTTCGATACGGCAAGTTGACCGTCGAGCAGCGACAGTCACTCTTGAAACGTCTTCGCCGGCCGGATTACGACGGTTTGGTGGAGTTGATCGCCGCCGATCTGCCTCGTCGGGCTTTCGGCTCGCATCCAATACACAGCCTGCTCCTCCGTGAGCAGTTAGACGAGTTGCTCGAGGCGACACCAGCACTGTTGAAGAATGACAAGTACATCGCCGCTTACTTGGCGAATCTACAAGCGGGACCTGAATCGGATTGGACACACGATGTCCCGGCTCGAATTGCTCATTTCGAGACGATTTGGCAGTTCGTTGACCGACTCGCTCCGGCTCAGAATTCGCTCAAAGCGCACATGCTGTTTCATCTATTGTCCGCCAAACTGCGGGCCGGAACATTTGACGAGCGGCAATTCACCGAATATCTACAGTTGCCCCGTCAGTCACCGATCATCGCGCGCAAGTACCTCGAGGTATTTCGAAACCGAAAGACGCCTATCGCAACACTGACGGCCGACTACCGAGCGATGAGCCTAATGCCACCAATTGGCACAGATGAGCCGCTGATTCGGGCGCATCTGAGTCATTTCTTCATCAATGCTAACGACTACTCGGCGTTTTCCGAGTACCTCGACGATTCGTATTTGAAACGCGTTTTTGCGGAAACAAAAATCCTCCACGGGCTGGGTGACATTGAACGGTGGTCATCCTTACTCTCTCCCGCTCAATTCAAACAGTTGCGAGAGCGAGTGGACATCAAGTTTGCTGAAACCTCTCGGCAACAATTCACGGCTGCCGAACCGGTCTCGCTAGACGTTGACATCAAGAACGTCAAGTCACTGATCGTCAAGATCTACGAAATCAACGCGTTGAACTACTACTTGGCCGAAGGACGAGAAATCGGAACGGATCTGGAATTGGATGGACTGGCGGCCAACGTGCAACATAGGTTCGAATACAACGAGCCGTCGTTTCGCCGAGTGACTCGCCACTTTGAGTTTCCCGAATTGGAACGAGCTGGCGTATACGTTGTGGATTTTATTGGCAACGGCAAGAGTAGCCGCGCACTCATTCGCAAGGGAGAGTTGATTGCCACCTCACGCCCAACGGCTGCCGGCCAGGCAATCACGGTCTTTGGCGACGATCGACAACCTGTTGAAGAAGCGATGGTGTACGTCGAGGGTCGGCGTTTTACCGCGAATAAGTTCGGTGAGATCCTCATCCCCTACAGCACGAATCCAGCGACGAAGAACGTTGTTCTTTCTCACGAAGGTCTTACCAACCTCCACAAACTCGTCCATCGAGGCGAGTCGTACGATCTGACCGGCGGGTTCTACATTGACCGAGAGTCGCTCATTCGACGAGAAAAATCGCGAGTGTTGATACGGCCGAAATTGACTGTCAACGGAGCGACGGTAAGCGTAGCGGCATTGTCGGACATTCAATTGACCGTCACATCGACAAATCTACAGGGAGTCAGTGCGACGCAAACGGTCAGAGATTTTGTTTTGCGAGATGACGGCGATGCAGTTCACGAGTTTCACACACCTCCACATGCTCATCAGATCACAGTCACGTTGACAGCGAAGGTCCGTCGAATCGCTCATGGTGACGAGCAGTCGTTGGCTACCAGCGCGTCTTTTTCTTTGAACGGAATGCGATCAACGAAGCGAATCCTGTCAAGCAATTTGACTCGCTCGGATGGACTCTATGCGGTCGACATATTGGGACTATCCGGTGAACCGCAAGCGGGTCTACCGATTCAAATGTCGCTAAAGCACCGCGACTACGTAAACCCGATTCGAACTATTTTGAAGACAGCCAAGAACGGTCGAGTAGTTCTTGGCGGTCTGCCAGGTATCGCGTCGATAAACGTTCAACTTCCCGATGGAACGCAGCGGAAATGGCAGCTCGAAGACGCGATCTACCGATACCCCTCCACGCTTCACCGGCGCACCGAAGAGATGATCACGCTTCCCTACCTCGGATACGCTGCTGCCCCGGTGCGGCGTGAGTTCTCTCTTTTAGAGATCCGCGGCGGCCGACCCGTTGCCGATCACTTCGCGAAATTAAAATTGGATGGTGGACGACTTGAGATCCGTGACTTATTGGCCGGCGACTATCAGCTATTGTTGCCGCGCGAGAATGCCAAAATCACTATTCGCATCACCGATGGTGAGGCTCACCACTCGGTTCTTGTTGGCAAACAACGCGTACTCGATGACCGACAAGTTTCGCCGATGTATATCGCCTCGATGAACGTTACCGACGAGGCGATTCGAGTTCAGTTGGACAACGTTACCGATGCGACGCGGTTGCACGTCTTTGCAACTCGATTTGTACCCGAGTATTCGCCCTTCCATCGTCTTGGTCGCATCCCAGTTGTGGAACCGGGGTGGATGCGTCCTTCGCCGAACCTGACACGTTACGTTGAGGAACGGAACATTGGCGATGAATTGCAATACATCATCGATCGTCAGCATACAGAGAAATTTCCAGGCAACTTGCTGAATCCTCCCAGCATGCTGATCAACCCCTGGGCGGTCCGATCCACTCAGACGGGTACACAGAACGCGGAATCGGGTGTCCGTTTTGACCGAAAAACTGCTGGGGCGGATGGCGAACTCATGGAGAGTGAGGAGTCTCTTGGTCGCGGTGGAAAGTCCAGCGATGCCGGTGTTTATCTCGAGTACCTTCCCAAAACATCGACGTCGTTACTCGAGGTGCCAATCAACGAGGACGGCATAGCGACGATTACGCGAGAATCACTTGGCGGTTTGCACATGGTCCACTTGATTGCAATTGACGATAGCTGGACCGACTTCCGTTCGTTGAGCTTTGAAGAGACGCTCTGGTCACCGATAGATGTGCGACTTCGAGCGACGTTTCCTTTAGATCAACACCTGGCGCAACAACAGAGAGTTAAGGCTCTGCCCGAAGGCACCGTGTTGTCATTGGACGAACACTCGACAACGCGGATGATAACGTACAGCCAGCTGAGCAAGGTGCACACACTGTACAAGACAATGCTGCCGAATACGGCGATCGCCGAGTTCGACTTTTTGGCCCGTTGGCACAAACTGTCCGACGAACAGCGAACGGAATCGTACAGCAAGTACGCCTGCCACGAACTTCATTTGTTCCTCAGTCGCCGAGATCCAGAGTTCTTCAAGACCGACGTGCTGCCGCTCATCCATGACAAGAAAGAGAAGCAGTTCATGGACCATTACCTGTTGGGTCATGAGCTGAGCGAGTACTTGGTGCCGTGGCGATACCAGCAGTTGAACGTGCTGGAACGCGTGCTGTTGGCAGAACGGCATGCGGACCACCTTGCCACAACGCAAAAACACCTGGCCGACTTGGTACGGCAAAACCCAATCGGCCGCGACGTGACCACCAAGTCCCGCGAGACGATGTTAAGTATCGACGCCTTCGGCTCACTCGGTATGTTCAAGAAGTCGTCCAATCGGCCGCAAGTGGTTGAACTCGAGCTTGAGCAGAACGCTAATCGGACTCTCATGCTTGGTGGGCGTGTCTTGAATGGCGTAGATCGCATCACGGCCGGTCGTTTGGCCACGCCAGAAACAGCGGCGGCCAAGCAGCCCGCTTCAAGACGTCGTGATCGAGCGAGCCAACTAATGTTCGAGCGGTCAGCGCCGGATCTGTATTACCTCAAGCAGGCGGAGCATGGCAAGGCACTTCTATTCCGCCAAACTGACAAGACGATGGAATGGGCTGAGAGTCAATACTATCGCATTGAATCTGTCTTGCAGAATCGGTCGCTTGTCGGGGCCAATCGTTTTTGGCGAGATTTGGTGAATCGTGATCCAAAAGAACCATTCCTGTCCCCCAACTTCTTCGATGCAGCCGGTAGTTTGACCGAGGCGATCACTGCTCTCGCGCTGCTCGATTTGCCGCTGGACGGCGAGGATGTCACGCTTAAGTACGAGGACGGTAACGTTATCATCAAGCACTCCTCGGCCGCGATCGTTGCCTACGAGGAGAGTGCGAGTAGTGAAGTCCGCAACGACGTTCCGATCTTGACGAGCCAACGATTCTACGACGATTCTCGTGAGTACCAAGATCGCAATGCCCAGCATAATCATATCTACGTGACCGATGAGTTCATTGCCGGCACGGCCTATGGATGCCAGATCGTTGTCACGAATCCCACGGCCACAAAACGTGTATTGGACGTACTTATCCAGATTCCGGCGCGGGCCGTTCCCCTTGCGGATAGCCGCACTACTCGGACCATTGCGTTGGAAGTTCCTCCGTTCCAAACGAAAATCGTCCAATATTCATTCTACTTCCCGCTCAAGGGCGACTTCCCGCACTATCCAGTGCAGATTGCTCTCGACGAGAAAATCGTGGCTTTCGCCGATGCTAAACAATTCAAGGTGCTCGATGAACCGACCAAGTTTGACACGAAATCTTGGCCATACGTCTCGCAGCGTGGAACGGATGCGGACATCGTCGAATTTCTGCAAGACCAACCACTGGAAAAGGTCAATCTGGACGATGTGGCCTATCGGCTTCGCGACAAGGTCTTCTTCAACAAGATGGTCGAAATACTCGACTCACGTCGCGTCTACCACCGCACGACCTGGTCGTATGCGGTAATGCATGACGACGCGGACCGAATCAATACATTCCTCCAGAACGAGAGTGGATTTCTAAAACACTGCGGACCTATCCTCGACTCGCCTATCCTAACGGTCGACCCGTTGGTTCGCGGCACCTACCAGCACTATGAGTTCCGGCCGCTGATCAACGCTCGAGCACATCAACTCGGAAAAACACGGAAGATCCTGAATGACCAGTTGAGCAATCGCTACCATCAATTGCTGAGTCTGTTGGCACACCAGCGTGAGATCGATGCCGTCGACCGCCTGGCGATCGTCTACTACCTGTCGACTCAGAGTCGTACCGGGGAAGCTCTGGCTCATTTTGCTCTTGTGAATCCGGAAAAATTGGAGACGAAGATCCAATACGATTACATGTCCGCCTACCTGGATTTCTTTGCCGAGGAGCCATTGCGGGCTGAGGAGATTTCGGCCAGGTATGCCGACTATCCGGTCAAACACTGGCGGGACGCATTTGCTGGAATCTCGTCACAGTTGGCCGAACTGGGAGGTGGTGCGGCATCCGTTGTTGTGGAGAACGCACGCGAACAAGAACAGACCGTGCGTGCGGACGCCGAGCCCATGTTGGATGTTAAACAGGACGGGAAGAAGATCCTACTCGTGTCAAAGAACGTCGCAGAAGCTGAGGTGAACTTTTATGCAATGGACATCGAAGGGCTCTTCAGTCGAAACCCTTTTATGCAGCAGGACTCGAAGAAATTCTCGTACGTTCGACCCAATCACCGATCGACCGTGCAAGTGGCCGAGCAGGGGCCAACGGAAATCGAAATCCCGGCTGAATTGAGTCAAACGAACGTTTTGGTCGAAGTACGCGGTGGTGGAAAAACCAGTTCAGTCACCGTGCTGGCCAATTCGCTACAGATCGGACTTTCCAACAACTACGGACAACTGCAAGTGCGGCACTCCCTAAACCGCAAGACACTCAATACGGTCTATGTCAAGGTTTACTCGCGCAATAAGGACGGCACGATCCACTTCTATAAGGATGGGTACACCGACCTCCGCGGCCGATTCGACTACGCCTCGCTGTCAACGAACCAGTTGGACCAGGTACAGCGTTTCGCCGTGTTATTGATGAGTGAAGAACACGGCGCGCTGATTAAGGAACTTGACCCACCAGCTCGGTGAACAAGAGTATTGTTCATTTGTTTGGCACGTTGTTGGCCATTGGACTGGTGGCTTCTGGCCAACCCTCAACTCTACCCCACGGAGAATCCGTGGGTCTTAATGGAAGACGACGTTGGTCGCTATTTCTTTTGCCGTTTCGATGTCCCGTGCAGAGTCGGTGTAGACGGATAGTTGGGCATGCCCAACACGGGTGACGCAAAAGCCGTACATGGCGTACATCGTGTCCGAGTCGCGTTCTTCGTTGAGACGATAGGTGAGGCGGTGGCAGTCGCTCGAGACAGTCTCTTCAATATCGAATGCTTCGTCCGACATCACACTCCGGAACCAATCGACGCGGCCATCGACGGAATCGTTGGTATCGTTCTCCCAGAGACTTATCAATATCGTCATGCCGACACGCCAGAAAACAACTTCGTCTCCTTGATCGCGTCGGTTGAACTTGAACGGTAGATCGATGGTCCAACCACGGTGAAGTTGATGGTTACCTGTGGCGATCGGGAAATCCGGGTGTAGGCAATCGTCAGGGTCGACTGGACTCTCTACCTGTACGAAACACCCATCAACGCCCATGCGGGCGTATGCCTTGCCCACAGGAGTGTCTAATAGAGGAACGATATCTCGGTCGTAGTTGGCAATCGTATTGACGTCAAAAATACCCTGACCTGCCGCGTTATCGATGAACTTATCCGTATCACAATCAGCGAGAAAACGCCAACCACTATCCTCCTCGCCGCTCGGCGGTGCGCGGAACATCAGTTCAACACGAGCTCCGCTCACTGTGATTTCGTCACTGGCAATGCAGTCGCCAAAACCGTTGGCGATCGGTTGAATCTCATCCGCACCTAGCAGATACGTCTTTTTGGACACCCGCTTTGGTCCTCTCGCATTTTTGAAATCTCAACAGATGGGTTATCCCAGGTCGGCGTGCAGTTTAATTACTGCATTGGCTACACGGAAGCCGGCAATGAATACAAGCACCAAGCGCAAGACCGCAAGCGACTGAGTCTCGAAGGCAGCAAACGACTCACTCGCTTGCGATTCGTGCTTGTACTGCTGTCTCGTGAGGATGTTAAAGCAATGACGGAGAAAAGGGTACGAAGACACTGGCACGCGCAGTCACTTCGAGTCGTCTATTCTCATTGCCAGAGCGCCTAGCGGCCAGCGGCGGATGGTTTTCCCAGAGCCACGAGGATCTCGGCCGCTTTCGCTTCGTAGAGTTTCTGCCACTCAGGCGCCAAAATGCAATCGCTGTCTTCCTGCGCGCCACCCAGGTTCTTTAGCTGTTCGGCTGTTGGCGCGTAGTAGATGTAACCGTTCGTGTAACCAGCTACGAATGTCATGTCGTGTGGCGACTTACTCTTGATGTTAAGTCCAATTCGCACTGTCAACTCGCCGGGAAACGTCGTCAAGCAGAAGTCACCGATGCGGATTCCCAACAACTCGACGTCGACTGTTCGTTTGCCACTGTCGACCAAGTCAGCTTGGTGTTTTCCCAAGAGACGAAGGTTGGTTTGAATCCGCGTCAGCTGCTCCATCGTGTAAATGTTCTTTACGTACTGCTTCATGTTCCTGCGGTTTTCTGCGTCGAGTTTCTCAAGACCGTCGCGACCCAGACCCTTTTCGTGCAGATAGCGGTGCGAGTAGGACGATGGAAATTCGGCCGAGACGTTATACTTCACCACGAGCGGAATGAACGTCTTCAAATTGAGGCTCGTTCCTCTCAGTGATTCAACCAGGCGGTCTCGTTCGCCTTCCATTGCGATGATCCGTTGAGCCACGTCGGCGCGAGGGAGTTCGAAATGTTCGTTGAGAACGTGCAATCGCCGATCTTCTCTTGTTTGGATCTTACGCAGCGCCCGCAATGTGCTGAGTCCTAACATGTTGCCCAGTGGTTCGGCGCTACGTGGCTGAACGACCGCCTTGTAGGAAATCGGATTGATATCACCCGCACACCCTTGGACGAACAGAGCGATCGTTCCATCGCTTGTGTTTTCCTCGATCACCTTTGAGGCGAAGCCAGTGACGTCAGCAGTGTTGCCACCATTGGGTACTCCTTGGATCGGGTGCATCGCGAAGTTGTAGACGACTGCCAAGATGCGACCGTCCAATCGATCCAATCGCAATACGCCGATCTCCGGATCGATCGGACCAACCTCAGCAACCTCTTCGTCTGGCGGAAGCGAGTAGGCATGCCGCACGTCCGCTTCCCTGCCGTTCTTCAGCTTCAGACGACGATTTTCCATGATCCGGTCTTCGTGTCCGCGACCAACGCCGAGGTGAACGGGGACCAAGTTTTCCACGGCTTCCTTGACCGCTTGAAAAGTTCTCACGTCGACGTCCTTGCAGACGACGCCATGACAGTGACTCGCATTGATCATCACATTGGCAGACTCGATCCCAAGCTCTTTCTCAATGCGAGAACGGACCTTGCCAAGATAATCGTTGCCTATGTGTCCGATTTCACCGATGGCAACGGCGTCGACCGTAATGATCACGGCTGTTGTTTCGTCTCCTTTGAGAACAAGAGCCTTCACGAACAATGGATCATTCACCAGCCCGTCGCGGTTGGTGATGTCCACTTTCGCGGCACCTGCCATCAACGGGTCCGCAAACGTCGGCTGTACGATCGACAAACCGACCCAAGCCGTACTGCACATTAAGATCATTAGAAGCCGTCCGACGCGGACGTTGCCTCCATCACTCACTTTGGTGGTGGCAACGCAGGAGAAGAGGTGGTCCGATCCAAGATGTTTGTTCATGATCGTTTCCTGACGATTTAGTCGTGACGTTCTTTTAATGGACGTTTGTCGGTTTTCCAATCGTCCGTTGGAAGAACATTAATGCTGGTTCGAAGGCGAATTCGTGGCGGCCCGGTGGTTCGCTAAACTCGGGTCGCGGGCCACCTGCCTGTTGATAGAGCGAAGCGATTCGGTTCAGGCATCGTTTTGCTTCCAATGGACCGAAGCCGTCATTGACGGCATTTGAAATATGGATGGGTCGTGGAGTAACGAGCAAGGCCAACTCCGGTAAATCGAAAAGTGGCAAGAGTCCGGGGATAGCTCCACAGCGACAATGTCGGTCACGGTCGTGAATGAAAGAAATCCGCATACTGCCGAAAATGCCTTGTACTGACGCGGCTGTGATCCGTGGTTCGCAAGCTGCAGCTGAGAGGGCCAACAATCCGCCCGTCGAGACTCCTGTTACACCAACTCGCTGTGGATCAACCTGGTTCTCGGAAAAAATATGTCGCATTAGTATTTGTTGATGGGCAAACAACAGGCTGTACCAACAGTATCCGTCCAGACGCAACAGTCGGTCCAGTTCATGGTGGGTATCGCCGTTCGGTTCCATGCCGACATTTTCCATCGCGAATACCAAATATCCACGCTCGGCAAATTGCGCAGCGCAGGCGTGCTGGTAACTGTCGCGATCCGTCAACAGCTGCTGCACTTTTCCATGACCCATGAAACAGACGATCGTGGGCAACTTCCCGGTCGCACCGGTAGCGGATTTCGGAGCTAGACGGTAGAAGCGAAAAATCCTACGCCCACCGACCGTTACGGACAGCTCCTGTTGTACGAACTTTCCACGGTCCACGACGTTACCCTCGGTCGCAACGACCGCCTTTTCATCGTACGGAAACACCAGCCGCTGAACGAAACTCTCCCGTCGGCTCTCTTGCCAGGCGTTCCATTGTTTGCGGGACTCGAATTGAGGAACGTCAAGCGGTCGCTCACCGGTTGACCAGCCCTCGTAGGAAAACGTGGGACTGATTGCGATCGGCCCTGACGTCCCGCGGCGATAACCGGGGATCTTGGCAGCCGACGCTGGATCGACAATTGCCAAACAGAGCCACCACGCCGGCAACCCGGAAAGTTGTTCTCCACCGTCATACTCACAATAGTAGATCGAGGCAAAGTGCGGTTTGTCACCGAGGTTGTCATTGCTGGTGCCCCGGTATCCATTCTGGGTGAGTAATCTCCAGCCGAGATCGAGCGGAGTGCGACCAGCCGGAAATGACCAGGCACCCGTGTCGTTGTACTCGAATGCCGCGAATACGACCGCCGGTTTGCCGAATTTCATGACAATCCGATCGCCACTACCGCCATCGAAAATATATCGGGGCTGATCGTGCAGTGCTTGGGGTAGTACAACCATTTCGTAATCGCGATTTAGAAACGTCGAACTGCCGGGCCGACTGACCCACGGAATCATCGTTGCATCGCTGGCCGATGTCACCAAGTCATCAAGCGCCGACAATGTCGCCTGACTGCGTTTCCATTCGTCGAGCGTGGCAATCAAGGTTGCTGGGTCGTCTGCCGACAGTGAATACGGCTTGTGCCTCAACAGCATCAGCACCTCTGGTGGTTTACCAGTTGTGCCATTCAGATGAAGTTGGACTTTGTGGCGACGAATCTGTGCGACGAGTGAATCGTCGGCGAGCCAGTTGGGCCACAAGCGGATTGTCTCGACACCGGCCTTCGCAAACGCATCAATCTGCTGCGGTACTGGAATGAGGCCAAGTTGCCTTGAGGTTGGCAACAATTTACGAAACTGCTCTGCCTGTGCCACGCTGCGAACGCCGATGATCGTCCGCTTCGGGTTGCCATATTCACGAATTTCGCGAACGACCGTTTCCACGTACGTCGCGCCTTTCTCCTTCAGGTCCAGCAGCAGATCGATCTTGCCGCGACAGAGTTCGAGCGATTCACGAAGCGTCGGTATGCGTTCGTCCTTGTACTTCGCGTCAAACCAAGATCCGGCGTCAAGCTTCTTCAATTCAGCCATCGTTCGTTCGCTCGCGCGACCCTGTCCGTTGGTCGTGCGGTCAAGTGTCTCGTCGTGCAGCACGAAGAGTCGCCCGTCCTTGCTTGTGCGAATATCGATCTCGACGGCGGTGGCTCCGACGTCAATTGACCGTTGGATCGCGGCGAGCGTGCATTCAGGTCGCTCGGTGCTTGCGCCTCGGTGAGCCACCACTTGGCGAACACTCGACACTTGCACAGCCGGCGCGGTAGCTACGGCCATTGAATGTGCGGCGAAACAGGTAACAAGAACAACAAAGGTAATCCGTTTCATGGCGTACACCACTCTCGATGGGGCATCACGTGATATGGCACGCGACTATTCTACACCAGCAAGCCGCCTAAAAGATGGGTCCGTCTCAACCTCGAATTCACGTGTCGACCCCGTTTTTCGCACTCCGTTGCTAGGCGGGTGCCTCGATACCAAATTGTGGACGCCAGCGGGCTGGTTGGCCGCTCCCTTCACTTTCGGCGAAAGTGACCTACAGGGTCGCGTGGGAATGGGTGGTTTGCGAGGTATATGTAATATTTTTGGGTTAAAAAAATACTAACGATTACGCATCTTGGGTCCGATATTCCAACTATACCCGCTTCCACCGCTCCGCGCGGGAATCGACGGTCACATTCGCAATCAACAAACGGTCACTGGAAGTCCCGATGACAGGTCGTTCACTCCTATTGTTGATGGCACTTGTTCACATGTGCTTGACGCCCGTCGCCGTTGCACAACCGGGATCAAAAGAACAG
>LWDU01000269.1_pt1 | contig 27146 bp, 28 predicted proteins | sample 727161 | NCBI WGS metagenome assembly LWDU01 (sample SAMN04566230, study PRJNA314399) | hydrothermal vent metagenome | isolation source: deep sea hydrothermal plume seawater | place: Mexico: Gulf of California, Guaymas Basin | collected 2004-07-11
CACTGCTACCCTCACCGCTACTGACGACTGGCGTCTTGAGCGTGGCGATTCTTGATAAACTTGGGCAGACGTCTGTGCTGGAGAAAATTGCCCGTGGAGAATCCAGGTGCACTGCCGCTTACCTTGTAGAAGGTACCGCCCAATTCGTGTTGGATGCTGCAGGTGCGGACCATCTGATTCTGGCAGACATGAATACTTCCTCTGTTTACATCGTAGATAAACCTGGTTCGACAACCGGTCTCATTGCCGAGCCCATCGACATGATGGATCAGACCAGACGTATGGCGAGTGTTTCCGTTACCGACTTTGGTGCCATTGAAGAATACAAAGTGGCAACCGGCACTGAAGCTCTCACCGCGATGCAGGCAGGCTTTGATCTGGCTCGCATCGCGCTTGGTGCCGAGGCCATGGGGGCAGCTCAGGAGTGCCTGGCCAGAACGGTTGAGTATGCTCGTGAGCGAGTTCAGTTTGGCAGGACGATTGGCAGTTTTCAGGCGGTGAAGCACCAGCTGGCAGATATGATGGTGGTCAACGAGGCTGCTATCTCGGCGGTCTATTTCGCAGCTTGTACCGTGTCTGAAAATCCTGGCGAGTCGCCACATATGGCTGCCCTGGCAAAAGTTCAGGCGAGTGAAGCTCTCAGTCACTGTGCCGCCCGGATGATCCAGCTTCATGGTGGCATTGGATTTACCTGGGAACATGACGCCCATCTTTACTTCAAGCGTGCGAGATCAACGTCGACCCTCTTTGGCCTCAATTCGGATCTTGATGAAACCATCGCCCAGGAAATCGGTCTGGAGGCGTACGCATGAAGCTTGGGTTTACAACTGAGCAGGAAGCCTTTCGCACGGAGATTGCCGGTTGGCTTGAGGAGCAATTGTCCGGGCCGTTTGCGGATATCCGGGGAGTGACATCGCAGACCGCCTTCGCGGAACGTCGACTCGAGTGGGAACAGGTGTTGGGTGCCGCAAAATGGAGTGCCATTGGCTGGCCAGAAAAATATGGTGGCCGGAACGCTGATCTGGCTCAACAGGTGATTTTTGCCGAGGAATATGCCCGGGCCAGGGCGCCGGGCAGGCTGGGTCATATGGGTGTGGAGCTCGCCGGACCAACCATCCTTCATTTCGGGAACGATGCCCAGAGAGAGCGATTCCTGCCAAAGATGGCGTCAGGTGAAGAGATGTGGTGCCAGGGTTATTCCGAACCGGGAGCCGGGTCGGATCTTTCGAGCGTGCGCACCAGGGCCACGCTTGAAGACGGGCCAGATGGAGAGCGCTGGGTGATCGAAGGTCAAAAAATCTGGACATCGCTCGCACAGTTCGCGCACTGGTGTTTTGTTATTTGTCGAACAGAAGCTGGCAGCAAGGGTGGTACCCATGGATCAGCCGGGCATTGAAATCAGGCCGATCAGGCAGATGACAGGTGAAGCTGATTTCAATGAAGTGTTTTTTGATGGTGCCGTTACGGCGGAAGAAAATGTCGTCGGCCTGCCAGGGCAGGGCTGGCAGGTAGCGATGGGCACACTTTCATTTGAGCGGGGTGTGTCAACACTGGCGCAACAGATGCATTTCAGGAACGAGCTTGCAGAGATCATTGATGCTGCCAATGCGAACGGACAGAATAAGAATCCACTCATACGACAGAAAATAGCCAAAGCCTGGCGAGGTCTGCAGACGATGCGAGCCAGTGCCCTCAGGATGCTGTCTGGTGCTGAATCCGGTGCGCTCAGCGGCCCTCAATTCACATACAAAATCTTCTGGGCAACCTGGCATCGGGAATTGGGCGAACTGGCGATGGAAGTCCTGGGTCAGCCGGGTGAAATAGTCGGACCGGACTACGAGTTAACGGATCTGTCTCTCATGTATCTTTTTTCTCGCGCTGACACTATCTACGCAGGTACCAATCAGATTCAACGAAACGTGATCTCAGAGCGTGCGCTGCAGATGCCAAAAGAACCGCGAGGATAAATCAAGCGCCGTGTACCAAGTGGACGCATGTTTCTGCTCTGGTTCTCCAGGTTGGCTATAGGCTTTCAGGCCGAGTCACAGCATCGTAGCCGCCGTCAATGAAAAGCACCGTCCCACAGATATAGCTTGCGTCCCCGCTAAGTAGAAAACGAATGGCGTTTGCGACTTCATGAGGCTGTCCCATGCGTTCAATTGGCGTCACCCGCAGCAGGTTGTCGACCACATCTTTCATACCGGGTTTTTCAAATAGTGCCTCAACCATGGGGGTCTGGATGGGGCCGGGGGCCACGGCATTTATACGGATGCCAGCGCGAGCATAATCAAACGAATTTTTACGCATCCAGTATGCGAGAGCTCTTTTCCCTGCCATGTATTCCATGCCGGTTTCCTGTTCGGCGATTTTCAATGCGGCGGTTTCGTCACCGTCCAGCAGTGGATCAAGCAGTAGGTCCTCGCTGGAGGACATGGGCGCAGAATTTGAGCAGAGCAGGACCACTGAACCTGATTTTTTTGCCAACAGAGGCCGCAATCCTTCAACCAGAGTGACCGCACCGAAATAGTTGAGTGCCGTAATGAGCGTTGCCGGATGACCGGTTGCTCCGCCAAGGCCCGCCAGCGGAACGAATCCATCGAGACCGTCAGGCGCACGAGCTGCAATTTCTGCGAGCGCCGCATTTCGACCCTTGTTTGTTGTCAGATCAACGATGACGTCAGCATCCTTGATATCTACATTGATGACGGTGTGGTTATTATGCCGAAGTTGTTCTGAGAGGGTCGCGCCTATTCCGGAGGCACCGCCTGTCAGTGCGATTGTAGCCATGAGAGTTCTCCTGCCATCTGAATCCTTTTATATAATAAAGTTAACCTGGTGTTTAGGGTTTCGTCTGCAGCCTTTTCGGCGATCATCACTGTCGCTGCATGAGTGTTGCCCGATATCAGGTTGGGCATGAAAGACGCGTCAATCAGGCGTGAGCCCGGCCACTCTTTCCCGATACTTATCGAATTCTTCGCCGGCATAGAACTGACGAAAGAAGTTTCGGAAATCGTTGATTGGACCGTCACCCTGGCATAGCGGCGGGTTTTCGATGTATTTCTGGCGATCCCAGACCACCTTGTCCTGATCAAGTTGCTTACAGATGTCTTTGATGACGGCTTTGGCGAGACCGCCGCTTTCGCCATCTCTGTCTGACTTCAACTGTGTAAAAGCAAATCTGAGGTGGGTAATGTGTTTTGAAATGGGTGTCACGCCTGCAAGCATCAGTGTTTCGCAAATACCCGTAAACCTCGTCCAGGGTTGGCCCGGCCCGTCAACACCATAAGCAATGGTGCCATCGACAATGCCTTTAGGTGTTCCCATCTTGACGTATACTTCTGCGGTTCGACAATGTCCGTCGAAATTGATGTCATAGTCTGGGCTGTCAGCGACTCCATGGATGTACTGAAAGTGGGCAGTGTCGGCACCGTTCTCTGCAATGGTTTGCATTGGGCCGTAAACGATCCATTCGTGTTTTTCGTAATCAGACCAGTCAGGGTCGGCGACTTCATCAAATGTACGGGGCTCATAAGTTGGTTCGGTACCCTCCGGGTGGTACCACATCCAGACAAAGCCGCTTGTTTCGCGCGTGTGGTAAGCGCGTTCGCAGGATGGTTTTTTCATTTTAGGTGGAATTGATTTCGAGTAAGGAACGTCAACGCAGGCGCCGTCGCCATTCCACTGCCAGGAATGGAATGGGCATTGCAAGTCATTGCCATTGACTTTGCCCCCATAGCCCATGTGGGCTCCAAGGTGTGGGCAATAGGCGTCAAGTACCCTGGGGCTGCCATCTTCGCCGCGCCACACCACAAGTTCGCGCTCGAAGTAGTTGACTGGTTTTACTTCTCCGATCTCTAGTTCATCACTGTAGCAGACGACAAACCAGCCACAGGGCATGGGGAGATTAATGCCTCGCTCCTCGGGTGAACGATTATTTTTAATAGGATCGGTCCGCCATCGGGTCAGTTCCTCGGTAGTCAGGTCCTTGAGCTGATTCCAGACCAGCACCGGCGCGGTTCGTGCGTCCTGAACCTGTCTCGCTTCACTCATTGTGTGTCTCTCCTTTAACTGGCCGTCGGCAGGCCAAACAGTTTACGCGCATTGTCACTTAGAAATTTTTGCCAGACATCGTCATTTTTGATTGGAACATCTGGCAAATCTTTGAATATCCTTTCCAGGCTGAGACCCTGGGGGTAGTAACCGGCGTACATCACCTTGTCAGCCCCTCGAGTATTGAGATATCTGATGATAGATTTTGGATAGTGTCGTGGCGCGAATGCGGAAGTTGAGTAGTAAAGATTCGGCCATTTCAGCATGAGTTTGACCGCGAGTTCATCCCACGGTTCGCCGCCATGGCGCATAACGAATTTCAGTTCAGGGAAGTGATAGCAAACTTCATCGACCAGCTCTGTTTTTTGCGGTGCCATTGGAACACGCGGGCCCGGAACGCCTACATTAACCAGGATTGGCAGATCCAGTTCGCAGCAGACGCCATAGATCAACCACATTCGGCGATCATTGATAGGCACCTGGGGATTGCAGCCACAGGGGAAAACGCTGACTGCTCTGATACCGAACTCGGCGTGGGCCCGGCGGATTGCGCGAACTGCGTCCATGCCATGATTAGGGTCTACGGGAAAGTCGAAGATAAACCGATCCGGGTAGTTATCCTTCGCAGAGAACGCGGCTTCAGAGCCTTCAAAGTATCCGACCAGGGATACGTCGATGTTGTACTTGTCCATTTCGCCCACTAAAAACGCAACGTAATCATCAGTTACCTCGAGTTGCGGTATGTCACGAAACAAATATTGTGCCGGCATCTTAAATTGCTGGATGCTTTCATTGTCTTTCAGTAGTGGCAGGAAGCTGTCGTACCATTCCTGATTTGTTTCGCTGACTGGTATGCCCATCATCAGGTCTACGATCTTGATCGAATTGGGATAGCTCATCGTGGTCTGCTCTAGGATTGTTCGTACTGCTTTCTGATCTGGGGTTTGATCAGTTTGCCTGTGGCGTTGCGTGGCATGGCCTCGCTGCCAATGATGATACTTTTTGGTACCTTGTTCTTTGTCAGATGTGCGCTGCAGCTGGTAAGGATGTCGGCTTCGCTCGCATCTGTCCCAGGCAGGAGAGTAACGATAGCAATGAGCCGTTCGCCCAGTCGATCATCCGGTTGGCCGATAGCTGCGCATTCAACGACAGCAGGGTGACGTTCGATTGCTTGCTCTACTTCGGCGCAGTAGATATTTTCGCCGCCTGAAATTACCATGTCTTTTCGTCGATCGACGATGTACAGAAAATCATCTTCATCGAAATAGCCGATATCGCCGGTTGCAAACCAGCCGTCTTCATCGAAGACGCCATCGCCATTATCATTGGCGTATCCAGACATCAGCGAAGGTCCCCGGACGTGGATTTCGCCGACCGACCTTTTTGGAAGCGGCTGGCCCTGTTCATCACGAATTTCTCCCTTGACGGTGGCCACCAGTCGACCCGCCGATTTTGGATTGGCCACATAGGCGTCGCCAACGGTGATTGTGACCGCGCCGTTGCACTCAGTCATGCCATAGCCTGTACCAAGTATAGCGTTGGGGAAAGTCTGGTGCATGGCTTCAAGCAGCGCCGGAGAGGTGGCCTGGCCACCGATTGAAAGTGTCGTCAGACTGGATAGATCGTATTCGGTGAGGTTATCCAGGCGAAGCATATCCCAGTGCATGGTCGGCACGCCGGGCAGGCCTGTCACTTTTTCGGCTGCAATTAACTCCAGCGCCTGCTCTGGTTGCCAGCGAGACATGAGTACAATCTTGCCACCCTGCATCAGATTGCTGAGAAAAACAGCATGGCAGCCACTGACGTGAAAAAGTGGAAAGACCAGCAGCGTCACGGGAGGGGGTCTCATCTGCACGAGGGTCTCATAGTCGACACCATACTTTTCAGCCATCTGAATGGCGATCAGAGCACTAGAATAGTGAATGGTTTTCATTGCAGACATCAGCCCCTGGTGAGAAAGCGCCGCTGCCTTTGGTTTGCCTGTCGTTCCGCTGGTAAACATGAGTATGGCTTCGTCGGAAGGATCGCGTTCTACTAATTCCAGGGCAGTATCTCCTGCTGCATTTGATCGACACTCGCTAGGGTGTATTTTTCTGATGTCCAGAGCGGTGGTTCTTTCGGTGATGCACGTTCGGCAGTTGACTGAAGAAAGACAATAGTCGAGTTCGTCTTCAGCTGCGCGGGCGTTAATCAGCACGGGTACTGCGCCCAGGGCTGCAACAGCAACAAACGAGATAATCCACTCTGGTTTGTTAGGCAACACAATGCCAATTCTGTCGCCTGCAATAATACTGTGCTCGCTGGCGAGAATGCGCGCGAAGTGGGCTGCCTGGTCGGCGACCTCACCATAGGTGAGCCGATCGTGTTCATAAATCACTAGTTCTTGATCTTTGAACTCTCTGAAAGAATCGAAAAGTCCCGTCAGGCAGGCGTGATTTTCCGCGAAATCGAGATAAGTCCGGCCGTCGATGACTTTTTCTGCGAGCGCAAACTGTTGTTCAATAATTGTCGACCCATCCGACATAAGGTTGCCTCTGCGAAGGTTGATCCGGATTCCGGGAGCGAGGATATCACAATATCTGTAAAATTGTGCATAATGACTATATTTTGACTATTAATGATCTTTATGCGCAGTTAAACTATGTATAAATAGCGAATTAGGAAAGTTTTTGATGGACAGGTTTTCCCAAAAAATTGGTTTGATCACCGGCGGCAGTGAAGGGATTGGGCTTGCTGTTGCGCAAAGATTAATAGCCGAAGGTGCGCAGGTATATGTGTGTGGTCGTCGCAGGGAAGTGCTGGATGCCGCCAAAGCGAGTGCTGGTGATGCGTTGCATGTCAGGGAGCTTGATGTTCTTGACTCAGAGGGTCTGTCGGGTTTGATCGACGAAATTTATACTGAGCATGGCCGGCTGGACTTTCTGGTGAACAATGCGATGCATGTCGGTTGGAGCGCAATCCATGAGACCTCCATTGAAGGGTTTCGGCAGGACTTCAAGGTCAATGTCGATGCCGCATTTGTATCCACGCAAGCGGCACTTCGACATATGACCAGCCAGGGCAGTGGCTCGATCCTCAATGTCGCCTCGATCAATGGATTGCTTGCGATTGATAACATGGCTGCCTATTCGGCTTCAAAAGCAGCGTTGATCCACTTTTCAAAAGCTGCAGCGATGGAGTGTGCGGCAGCGGGTGTCCGGGTCAATGTGATTGCGCCCGGTGTGATCGCCTCTGCCAGCAACCTCGCGGCACTCGGTAGCATTCCGGGATATACCGAAGCAGTTGCCGGTGGCGTACCGATGAATCGGCTGGGTGAACCGGAAGAGGTCGCAGCCGCAGCGGCGTTCCTTTTATCAGATGAAGCCAGCTACATTACTGCGACGTGTCTGTCAGTCGATGGTGGAAAAGCATCTCAACTGGTCGTACCACCACCGCCAGCCGCGTGAAGTACACAAACAAAACAACGAAATCACAAAAAGGGAAAAAGATGAGCGAAATTCAATTGGCTGGGCGTGTAGCGGTTGTCACTGGAGCAGGTCAGGGTATGGGGAGGGCAATAGCGCAACGCCTCGCCGCTGGAGGCGCAAAAGTTGCAGCGCTGGATCTGAATTTCGAACAGGCGCAGGAGAGTGTAGCCGGCTGTGCGGACCCTTCTGTTTGCATGGCCTATACCTGTAATGTTTCAGATAGCGACGCTGTGAACCAGACTTTTGCAGCAGTTGAGTCAAAGTTGGGGCCGATTTCGATACTGGTAAACAACGCTGGTATTGGCCGGGCGCCGGGTGATGGCAGCGATCAGATGTACGAATTGATGGCTAAACGTAATGAACAGATGGCCAATGGAGAAGCGCCGAAGACACATGTAGACCACATCGTCTTTATGGAAGATGAAGGCTGGCGGGGTGTGATGGGTGTCAATCTCGATGGTGCTTTCTATTGCACGCGTGCTGCAGTCAGGTCGATGGTCAATGCAGACATCAAGGGGTCTATCATCAGCATCTCTTCCACCGCAGCACAATCCGGAGAGGGCGCGGTTCATTATGTGACATCAAAGGCGGCGATCGTGGGTCTTACTCGTGCGCTGGCACGGGAGCTTGGCAGCCGTGGCATCCGAATTAATGCAGTAGCACCTGGCCCTACGAACACGCCGATAATGAATGGCATACCCGAGCAGTGGATTAAGGACATGGAAGCTGCAATTCCTCTGGGCAGAATGGCAGAGCCCAATGAGATTGCCGATGCGGTCAGTTGGCTTGCCAGTGATGCTTCGTCGATGTGTACCGGTTCAGTACTGGTGGCTAACGGCGGCAGCTATTTTTTCTGAGGTTATTCTTCGGGGCCGATAGTCAGTTCGAGGGCTTCGTGCTGCGAGCTGACTATTATCTGGCAGGTCAGTCTGGAGCGACCTGCTTCGTAGTGATCCAGGGATTCAAGCAACTCGGTTTCATCTTCACCAGGCGGTGTGAGTTTTTCGAACCACGCCTCATCCAGCAGACAATGACAGGTGGCGCAGGCGCACTGTCCACCACAGATGGCTTCAATTCCCATGTCTTCATCGCGCAGAGACTCCATCACTGAACTGCCTTTAGAGGCTTCCAGCGTGTGGCTGCGACCATCGCGGTCGGTGACTTTTAGTGCAATCATTGTTCTATTACTTGTTTTTTAGTAGAAATTTCTGAACCTTACCTGACGCGTTGCGTGGCAGTTCATTTACGAAGGTAATGCGCCTGGGTACTTTGAAGTTAGCCAGGTTATCTCGCGCCCAGGTGATCAGTTTGTCTTCGTCCTGTTCTCCGCCGGGTTTCGCAATAATGTAGGCATGGCCTACCTCACCCAACCGCTCATCCGGGACGCCGACTACGCTGACGTCCACAATAGCGACATGGTTCAGTAGCACATTTTCGATTTCTGCCGGATAACAGTTGAAACCGCCGCAAATATACATGTCCTTGATTCGATCGGTAATTCGCAAATATCCGGAATCTGTAAACTCACCGATATCGCCGGTCTTGAGCCAGCCTTCGGGCGTTATCGTTTCGCTTGTTGCGCGAGGGTCATCCAGATAACCCTGCATCACGTTGAAACCGCGAACCCATATTTCTCCGGGCTGTCCGGGGGCTGTAGGTTTGCCGTCGGGTCCGGTAGTCTGCACTTCGGTGCCATCCATTGGCTGCCCAGAGGTGGTGGCGATGGTTTCAAAATCATCGCCCGATCTGCAAAGGGAAACAACACCTGTTGATTCGGTCAAACCGTAGGCGGTGTAGACTTCATCAAAACCCAGAACACTCTTCATGTCTCTTACCAGTTGCACGGGTATCGAGGCTGCGCCCGTCACAGCGCAACGCAGCGATGAGAGGTCATATTCATCTCGGTTCGGGTGAGCCAGTATCGATTGAAAGATTGTTGGTGCGCCAGGAAGGAAGCTGATTGCTTCAGACTGAATCAGGTTTAGCACTTCATCAAGGTCAAAAACCGGTACCGGGTGCACAGTTGCGCCGCGAATCAGGGCGGCCAACCATCCAGCTTTGTAACCAAAAGAATGAAAGTACGGGTTGACGATCAGATACTGGTCAGCTGAATTGAGTGTCACACCTTCAGACCAGGTTTCGAAAACGCGGAGGTTCTGCCCATGATTGCACATGACACCTTTGGGCGCGCCGGTTGTCCCTGATGTATAAAGTACATCAGCAATCGAGTCAGGGGTGATCGTGTTGATGCGTTCCTGAAGCGTCTCCTCGCTGACGGATTTTGCTGCCCAGTCTTCAGTCCTGTTGATGTCGATAATGTGAGGGATGTTGCTGTCATCAAGCATCGCTCTGTAGTCATTGCCAAGAAACGAGTCGGCGTAAAAGATGGCCTTGCACCCGGAGCGGGTGAGAATGTCGTTCGCCTCCGAGGATTTATAACGTGTGTTCAGGGGGACCAGAACGCAACCGGCAAGCTGACCTGCGAGAGCGGTAATCTGCCAGATGCTGCCGTTGGGTGCCCAGATGGCGAACCTGTCGCCGGATTCGAGACCGTTGCCGATGAAAGCCATCGCCATCTGTCGTGCTCGGGTGTTCAGCTCGCCGAAGGTGATAACCGAGCTTTGTTCAACTATTGCTGGTTTACCAGGCCAGGTCGATGCAGCGTTGTCCAATGCAGCTGGTAGCGTCGGTTCAAAATGCATGCTTAACGGATGCGAATTCTGGGATCTGGTGCACCGCGACGCATGGTGTTTAGAAACTCGTTCAGCTCAGCCGGGGCGGCGACTTCCGGTTCGTCCTCATTGGGTGGCGTCTGCCAGAATGCTTCCCATGATGGAAAGAGTTCATGAAACGCACCATCGTAGGATTCGCGATCTGGCCAGCGCATCTTCGAGTCACCTACCGGAGGTTTGTTGAGATCAGTGGCGTACCAGTAGCAGGGCAGGCGACGCCTGAATAACCATCGGCCATCGATGCGTTCGTAGTTGTCCCAGTACAACATCTGCATGATGACCCATTCGGGGCCGGTCTCATGTTCATTTTTCGAGTAGACAACACCATGGGCATGATCTGAATCGTCAAACTCAATGATGTGGTTGCCGGTATGGTGAGAGGTGCCTGTGAACTGCAGGCGTAATGTGTCATCGAGCCATCTTTTCAGATGTCTGCGACCAGTCTCTGACCTGCTGACTCGAATGTCCGGTGCAAAAAGGTTAACGTGTGCTTCCAGATCACGCATGTCCAGGGACAGTGAATATTTCGCCACGAGCTGGCGAATCTCATCAGTGGATTCAAGCCGATCAATGCGGTCTTCTGTCGATAACGAAAACTTGTTCATAGCTCAAAGATTAGCATGTTTCGTAATTTATTCGTATAAAAATACGCAAAACGATTAAATATAGTGAATATTTTATCTAAATACGTGAAAATGGCTGAGAACAGTATCTATGGAAGATGAAGCGGGTTTGAAAACGAACGGATACATTCCAGACGATCTGGATAGCAAAATCATCAGGCTCCTGCAGGAGGATGGGCGAACCTCTACCCAGGACATTGCCAAGGAATTGAACTCCACCTCTTCAACTATCCGTAAGAGAATTCGTCGACTCGAAGATACCGGCACGATGAAGGTGGTTGCAGTCACAGATTTTGCAGCCGCGGGATACGATCTGCTACTGGCGATCGGTATTGAAGTCGACAGTCGCAGTGCAGAGGATGTTGGGATGGATCTGGCTGAGTTGCCTGAGGTGTTTTCAGTGAATTTGACCACCGGCGCGAACGATATCGAGCTTCTCGTCGGCGCCAGATCTTTTGATGAGCTTTCGGTGTTCCTTCATAAGGAGGTCGCGAGTATCGAGGGTATCGGACGGCTCTTTCCCGGGTTGACGATAGAGGTATATAAGTATCAGTCAGAAATAGTGCCCAACTTATGAGTAAGCCTAGAATAGATGATGTAGATAGAAGAATCCTCGAGCATCTGGCGCAGGATGGCCGTCGCAGTAACAGAGATATCGCCAGTGAGTTGGGTCTTGGAGAGGGAACGGTTCGCGGACGTATCAAGCGTCTGCAGGAAAACAACATCATCAAGATCATGGCATTAACCAGCTTCGCTGGACCGGAGCCACAGCAACTTGCGTATATAGGGGTTCGCGCCGAACTGTCACTCGTGGTGGAGGTAGCGAAGGCAATAGCAAAAATGGAATTCGTGCGCTTCGTTGCGACCATGATGGGTCGGTATGACATCCTGGTCATTACCCTGGTAAAAGATGGCAGTGAATTGATTAGTCTGGTTAATGAAGAAATCATGACGCTCCCCGGTGTTAAGCACGCGGATACAACGCTTGCCGTGAAAGGGCTTAAGTACGACTATCGCTGGGGAAGGATCGTCGGCACTGGAGAGTAATATGGAAGTCACTTTCGAAAGCGTTATTGCGCACCCCCCGGAAAAAGTCTGGGCACTGTTGGCTGATTTCACGAACCTGCAGTGGCTGCCGGGCCCGAGTAACGTGACCGAAGGGCTGCATGATGGTTATCCAGCCAGAGTGCTGCATTTTGAGGAGGGCTCTGGTGTTGATCCAATCGTGGAATATCTGTTTTCTGTTGACCCTCAGTCTATGCGTCTGGAATACGGCGTTGTTCGAAATCCTTTTGTGCCGGTGGATGGTTATCGGGCAGAAGTGAATCTTTGTGTGTCTGACAAAGGATCGGTGCTCCGGTTTACGGGTAGATTCGAACGTCCGGAAGATCCGGAACAGGTGGAGCAGATGCTGCTTGGTGCCTATCAGCTGATGACGACAAGTATAGACGCCTACCTGAGCTGAGCCGGGCTGTTATTGCTGGGCTTCTGCGATAAAGGTCAGAAAACTTGGTGGTTCGCCACCGCCGTAGACCTCAAGAGAGGCGCCTGACACATAAGCAGCATCATCGGAGGCCAGATACAGGCAAGCTTTCGCAATATCTTCTGGCGTACCCATTCTTCGTCCCGGCAGTCTTGCTTCAAGCCTTTCAATCCCGTCTGGACCGCCATAGTGCTCGTTTGCGGCTTCGGTTTTTATCAGCCCGGCAATGATGGCATTGACTCTTATATGAGGTCCCCACTCCTGGGCGAGTGAAATGGTTGCATTGAGCAGTCCCGCCTTTGCGGCACCGTAGGCCATCGTGCCGGGTGACGACCTTATTGCTGACACACTGGCGATATTGATGATGGACCCATTGCTCTCTTTCAAAGCATCGTAAGCGAGTTGGCTCATTAAGAGAGGTGCCAGAAGGTTCAGGCGAATGATAGATTCGGTGAACCTACCACCACCAGCATTGTTGATCAGTACATCGATTCTACCCTCTATTTCCCTGATCCCTGTGATCAAGGCCTGGGCGCTTTCGGGGTCTCTTACATCACACTTCACGAACTGGATACCGGAGCCCTCCGGAAAAGTATCCGGGGCAGGCTCATTGCGACCACATACGTGGACGCGCGCGCCAACCTTTGAGAAGGCTTTGGCAATGCCAAGGCCGATTCCTTTTGAGCCGCCTGTGATCAGGACGACTTTATCTCGAATGGTGAACATGTTGGGTTCCCTCTGTCGATTTCTTTAACAATAATGTTCAAAATGGAATCAAAAATCCACAATAATTGCCTAAATTCGTAATAATTATAGAAATAAATACGCAAACGGGTAGACTCGCTGTCTTATGTGTGAAATATTGCGGCTAAATTTACTGAGTTTTCGAGGTACATACTATGGGTGAGGACACAGCAGCTCAATCCAGTTCACATCGGGCTGCAGGATCCGGCACCAGTAGCGTCACAGAAACTGTCGCTAACTCGGAAATTAACATCGTACCTCAGTTGGCGCGGCTGAAAGAACTCGGGCCACAAGCCCGTCGAGATCGTCAGGTAACTGTTGAAGCCATGGACCTGATTAAGGCTTCAGGATTCATGCGAGCACTGCTGCCAAAGCGATGGGGTGGGCTTGAAGCAACCATTGCCGAGCAGGATATGAGTACCGCCTGGGTTGCTGGCGTTGTCGCGGTGCATGCTTATCAACTCGCCCTCATGTCAGAACAAGCCCAGGACGACGTTTATTCGGCTGGCCCCAACACGTTGATCTCAAGTTCCTATAATCCTGCTGGCGCCAGGGTTGAAGCCTGTGATGGTGGCTTTATGCTCCACGGTAAGTGGGGCTGGAGCTCCGGTTCAGAACATTGCAGTTGGGTATTGCTGGGTGCCGTTATTCCCGGTGAAGGTTATCGAACCTTTCTGTTACCCGGAATGGACTATGAGATAGAAGATACCTGGTTTGTTTATGGCCTGCAGGCCACAGGCTCTAACGATATTGTCATTGAACACCCGGTTTTCGTGCCTGATCACAGAACCCACAAGCAAATGGACGGTTTTAACTGCATCCATAACCAGCCTAATCCGATGTACAACATTCCATGGGCACAAATTTTTACAAGAGTCGTGTCAACTGCAGCCATTGGTGCTCTGAAGCATGCGGTTGCGCTATTCACAGACAATGCCGGTACCAGCAGTACGGATCCGTCCAAACTCAAGGATGACCCGGATATCACGCGAAGGGTTGCCGAGACGATTAATGATATTGATGAGGTCGAAACGATTCTGTTTCGGAATTTTGATTGCATGATGGCGGCGGTACTCAATGGCAACGAAATTGCGATGATCGATAGAGTCAGGTATCGCTATCAGGCCAGTCTGGTGATCGACAAATTAGCTGTGGCCGTTGATCGGCTGTTCGATGTCGCCGGTGGTCGCAATGTTTTTGATGGTGCGCCAATCCAGAATATCTGGCGTGACCTGCATATTGCCCGTTCTCATGTTGCGAATAATCCGACATCCTTTGCCCGAAACCTGGGTGGCATGTCGTTAGGCGCTGAGAATGCGGACGTGTTTATCTAGGAGCGTTTGTGATGAATGAAAAAGCAGGAGCGCCTCCGAGAGGTGAAACAGTTCAGGTCAAAGGTCTTGAACTGCATTATCACGATCATGGCGCCTATGGTAAAAAGGGCACAGTCGTTTTTGTGCATGGCAGTGGACCAGGCGCAAGCGGGCACAGCAATTTCAAAGGTAATGTAGATTGCCTCACTGAAGCAGGCTATCGCGTCATCTTGCCTGACCTGCCAGGGTTTGGATATTCATCGAAACCAACAGACCGCGACTATACAACAGATTTTTTCAGTTCCTGTCTCGTTGGGCTGATCCGGACGCTCGGCATCGACAAGTGCATTCTGGTCGGGAATTCCCTTGGCGGCGCAATCAGTATACGCACAGCACTTGACCACCCAGAGCTTGTTGAAAAGCTGGTTTTAATGGCGCCAGGAGGCATCGAAGAATTCGAAACCTACATGGCGATGCCAGCCATGGCAAAAATGATCAGTAATTTTGTCGGTGGAGCGCTGGACAGAGATGGATTGAAGCGGATGCTGGAAACCCTGGTTTATGATCCGGTTTACGTGACCGAAGAACTGGTGGATGAGCGATGGGCGATTCTTCAGGATCAACCACCGGAAGTTCTCTCGAAAATGGTTATTCCCAACATGGAGCAAGAGCTGTCAGATATTCAGTGTCCGGTTCTTGGCTTCTGGGGTGTTGATGATGAACTCCTGCCCGCGAGCGGTGGGTTGAAAATTGTCCGGGCGTGTAAACCCAGTCGGCACATCGAAGTTGCCCAGTGCGGGCACTGGGTGATGGTTGAACACCAGCGTATGTTTAACGCGACCTGCCTCGATTTCCTGGAAAATGGCTGATGCTGGATATTGCGACGATCGATAAAACGGGCAAAGCTTTGTACGCCTGTCTTCGGTTTCCTGACCGATGCCAGGGAAATCCTGGTTGAGCTGGGCGACAGAAGAATGGTCGGGGGTCAGGAAGACATGATCGTTGATGTAGCGCTCGATCTATTGAAAGAAAAAGAGGCTAATGGAGCTTGAATATGGCTATCAGTTCACTGGGTTATGTTCGAATCGCCATGCGGGACCCACAACAGTGGGCCGATGTCGGTCAAAATATCCTGGGTTTTCAATCCGTGACTGCTGAAGATGGCAGTGTTCGCCTGCGCCTGGATGAGGCGCCGTTTCGTTATCTCATTGAGCAGTCTGACTCGGAGGGATTTGTCGGCGCCGGTTGGGAGTGCTCTGCGGAAACCTTCGCTGAGATCAAAGATCGATTGAGTGAAAGCGGCGCGCCCCTGGAAGAAGGCACTGACGTTGCCTGCGCAGCCAGAGCAGTTCAGGCGTACATCTCGACCAAAGACCCTTCTGGAAACCTTGTCGAGATCTACCATGGACGAGATGCGGCGGGCGAGTTTACTTCTCCTTTGGGTCTTAACTATATCGCTGGGAAACTTGGACTCGGTCATGCGGTTCTACCGGCACCAGATCATGCTGCAACGAGTGAGTTCTACTGCGAAATACTGGGGCTGGGGCTGTCGGATATTTTGACGCTTCCAGCCCCGATGGAAGGCGTGCCTGAAATGTGCATCCACTTCTACCATGCCGGGAATCCGAGACATCACAGTCTGGCTCTCTTTAATGGGCCTGCGCCGTCCGGCGTGGTTCACCTTATGACTGAAATGACATCTATTGATGATGTGGGCGCCTGCCTTGATCGTGTTAACGAGGCTGAGATCCCGATTACGGCGAGCCTGGGTCGTCATGTCAATGATGGCATGGTGTCTTTCTACTTTCTGGCCCCGGGTGGCATTCCTATGGAAGTTGGTTTCGACGGTCTCCAGTTTGACTGGACTGATTTTGAGCCAACAAACAGTACGGTCGGCGACCATTGGGGTCATGCCTATAACTTCCCGGAGTAACAAGATGATCGACAAGACAACCTCGATTGAGAAGATTGCCTCAAGCATAGAAAGTGGCATGACCCTTGGTATTGGTGGCTGGGGTGCTCGGCGCAAGCCAATGGCTGTGATTCGAGAATTACTGAAAACAGATGTGAAGGACCTTACCATCCTGTCCTACGGCGGGCCGGATGTGGGCATGCTGGCGGCAGCCGGGAAAATAAGAAAACTGGTTTTCGGGTTTGTTTCCATGGATCTGGTTCCACTCGAAGGTCACTTCAGACAGGCGCGACAGCGCGGCGCCATAGAAGTTATGGAAGTTGACGAAGGCATGTTTCAGCTTGGGCTGAAAGCGGCAGCGGCGAGATTACCCTTTCTGCCAACGCGTGTCGGATTTGGATCCGATGTGATGACGACCAATCCCGACATCAAAATGATCACATCACCCTATGAGGATGGCGAAGAATTTATTGCGATGCCTGCGCTGAAAGCAGATATCGCGATCTGCCATGTCAATGAAGCAGACGTTGCAGGCAATTCAAGAATCTCTGGCCCAGATCCTTTCTTCGATGAGTGGTTTTGCCGGGCGGCCGATCGGGCTTATCTGACAACAGAGGCGATTGTGGAAACGGACACGTTCAACGACCCTATGGTCGCCCTTCAGATGCCGATTGAACGCAATCTTATTGCCGGGGTTGCACACGCTCCCTGCGGTGCCCATCCGACATCATGCGGCCCACTTTACGGAATCGATGTAGTTCACCTGCAACACTACAACGGACTTGCTAAAGAAGGTCTGGATAGTTATGTCAGTGATTTTGTCACCGGCAAAGGTCTCTCAGATTATATTGAGAGCGCGGGTGGATACGAGTATGTCCGCACACTACCACTACCCATATTTTAGGAGGAGCCATGACTTATTCTCTTGCAGAATTGTGTATTTGTGCCGCGGCTGAAGCATTCAGGGGAGACGGCGAATATATGGTCACCAGCATTGGACTTGTTCCACGTCTGGCAGCCTCGCTGGCAAAGTCGACGTTTGAACCTGGTCTGATGATGACCGAGGGTGAAGCATACCTTGTCTCTGAACCGGTACCTGTCGGCCCCAGAGGGGACTACAAGCCGAAGATCGAAGGTCTTATGACTTACGAAAGAGTTTTCGACATTGTTAATCGTGGTATGCGACATGCCATGGTGACACCCGTACAACTCGATCGATATGGTCAAATGAATATTTCCGTTGTTGGTGATTACGACAAACCAAAAACAGCGCTGCTGGGTGTACGCGGTTATCCGGGTAACACTATCAATAATTCGAACAGCATGTTCGTACCGAGTCACGATGCAAGAACCTTTGTCGATGGCGAGGTCGATATGGTGGGTGGTATCGGATACAACTCCACACGCTGGCCCGGCGGCAAGCAACCTCGTTATCTGGATTTGCGGCGCATTGTTTCGAATCTGGCCGTGATGGATTTTGGTGGACCAGATCACGCCATTCAGGTGATTAGTCTGCACCCTGGAGTGACATTCGATCAGGTACAGGAGAACACCGGTTTCGAGCTGGCGAAAGCTGATGAAATCGGGACGACGGTTGCGCCAACTGATGACCAACTTGAGGTCCTGTCGAGACTTGACCCGCATGAGATGAGAGCAACTGTATTCAAAGGCAATCCGACTGGCGCGGCTGAATCGCCATGAAATTAGAAACCAGCCTGACAAAAGCTTTGGGATGTCGGTACCCGATTATCCAGACGGCTATGGGATGGGTGGCGACACCAGAGCTGGTTGCAGCTTCTGTTGACAGCGGCGCGTTCGGGTTTCTGGCTGCAGCGGTGATGCAACCGGCTGAGTGTGACCAGGCGATCAGGGATATTAAGACAAAGACCAGTGCGCCATTTGGCGTTAACCTCCATTCCTTTCAGGCAGGTGTCGAACAGATTGTCGATTCCTGTATTGAACATAAAGTGGCGGCCCTGTCATACGGCAGGGCACCTTCGCCGAAGATAATCGAAAAAGTGAAGGGCGAGGGTATTCGCTGTGTCCCAACTATTGGTGCGGCCAAGCATGCGAGGAAAGCTGTTGCACTGGGTGCAGATATTCTGGTCTGTCAGGGTCAGGAAGGTGGTGGACATACAGGTGAGACGCCGACCTGGCTCTTACTCTCGCAAGTACTGGAGTTGGACCTGGGAGTTCCTGTGGTGGCCTGTGGCGGTTTCAAAGATGGACGGGGTCTTGCCGCAGCGCTTGCTTATGGTGCTGACGGTATTGCCATGGGCACGCGATTTCTTTTGACGTCAGATAGCCCAACTCCACAACAGACGAAAGAAGCTTATCTGAAGTCTGTTGTCACCAATATCCCTGTTTCAACGAAGCTGGATGGGTTGCCCCAACGGATGATAATGAACGAACGATTGCGGTCCCTGGAGTCATCCGGTCGAATCGGCATGCTGGTGAGAGCATTGGTCAATGCGTGGCGCTTTAAACAGCACATGGACGTTTCCATGCTGGATCTGGTCAGGTCAGCAATTGCCATGGCAAGGGACACGGACATGACGTTGGGTCAGACCATAATGGCCGCGAACGCGCCAATGATTATCCAGCAGGCGATGGTACAGGGTAATCCCCAGGATGGCGTGCTGCCCAGTGGCCAGGTTGCGGGACTCATTGACGACCTGCCGAGTTGTACCGAATTAATCGAACGCATTGTCAGTGAGGCAGAGTTGTCGCTCTTGAACATTGGCGCGACGACCAGAGGAGAAACTGAACATGCCATTTGATGTTGAGATCAACGACAGGGTAGCTGAACTGGTGTTTAACCACCCTCCTGTCAACGCATTTAGCAGTGCAATGTGGCTTGAGTTGCCGGAGTTGATTACATCTTTAGGAAAGAACCCGGATGTGCGTTGTGTACTGATTCGCGCCGAAGGTAAAGGTTTTTGCGCGGGTGTTGATATCAAGGAACTGGCGGAAAACAGCGGTGCCATCGTCGAGGTTAACAAAGGAAATTTTCTGACTTTTAAGGCCATTCATGAATGCGAAATACCGGTCGTGTCGGCACCGCACAGTTTTGTACTTGGCGGCGGAATTGGCGTCTGTGGGTCTTCCGATGCGGTGATTGCGGCAGACAATACCTACTTCGCATTGCCTGAAATTGATCGCGGGGCCATGGGAGGAGCATCCCATATGCAGCGCATGTTTCCCCATGCAAAGGTTCGTGCAGCATTTTTGACCGGTGGCCAGATAACGGCCGGGGAAGCGCATCGTCTGGGCGGGATTGAACAGGTGGTTTCAATTGGCCAGCATCTTGAGGCTGCACGCGAGTTTGCGGGGCTCATCGCTTCGAAGTCTCGGGATGCGTTGCGAATTGCAAAACAAGCGTTGAACGGTATCGAATCTTTTGATGTCGACAGGAACTATCGTTGGGAGCAGGGGTTTACCTTTGAAATGTACATGCACGAAGACAGTCAGTCTGCCCGTGATGCGTTCGTGGAGACAGGAAAGACAGCGAAATTCGAGGACACATGACAGGCTTTTTTGGAAGCCGCAACGAATAACGAATAAGGAATAAAGAATAAAGGGAGAACGATAATGGCAGAGGCATATATTATTGATGCATTGCGAACGCCAACAGGTAGACGGAAGGGCGGTCTTTCAGAAATGCATCCTGCAGATCTGGGCGGTCACGTCCTGAAGGAGCTGGTTGACAGGAATGATGTTCCTGGTGATGACTATGAAGATGTTATTTTCGGTAGTGTGGATACTATTGGTCCCCTTGCCGGTGATATCGCCCGCACTTGCTGGCTGTCTGCCGGCCTGCCGTTACACGTTCCCGGCGTAACAATTGATCGGCAATGCGGGTCTTCGCAGCAGTCTGTCCATTTTGCGGCGCAAGCGGTAATGAGTGGCACGGCAGACGTTGTTGTCGCGGGAGGGGTGCAGGCTATGTCACAGATCCCGATATCTGCCGCGATGCTGGCCGGGCAGGCGTACGGTTTTGGCGATCCTTTCACCGGTTCAATCGGCTGGGTGAAGAGATTTGGTGACGGACTGGTCACACAATTTAATTCTGCTGAAATGATTGCAGAAAAGTGGGGGCTGTCGCGGCAGGACCTCGAGCAGTTTGCACTTAACTCAAACGAGCGTGCTTTCCGTGCTATCGATGAAGGCCGGTTTGATCGAGAAATCACACCTGTAAACGGCGTTACTATGGATGAAACACCGCGCCGCGGTACAACGCTTGATGCCATGGCAGGACTCCAGCCGCTGCAGGAGGGCGGTCGTATTACGGCAGCAGTCTCGAGCCAGACTTGCGATGCTGCCTCCGCGATGCTGATTTGTTCAGAGGAAGCCGTAAAACGTTACGATCTTAAACCAAGAGCCAGAATCCATCATATCAGTGTGCTCGCGGATGACCCGATCTGGATGCTGACAGCACCTATGCCAGCCACTAAACGGGCAATGGAAAAAACCGGTATGAACATCGCAGACATTGACCTGGTCGAGATCAACGAAGCGTTTGCGCCGGTCGTCATGGCCTGGCTTGCTGACACTGGTTACGACTACGAAAAAACCAATGTCAACGGTGGTGCTATTGCCCTGGGGCACCCGCTTGGTGCGACCGGTACCAAACTGATGACGACGCTTTTGCATGAACTGGAGCGTACTGGTGGACGATGGGGGCTGCAGACTATGTGCGAAGGTGGTGGTCAGGCAAATGTCACGATCATCGAGCGGCTGTAGTGATGGCCGGTATATGTAAAGACAGAACAATTATTGTTAGTGGTGCAGGCGGTGGGCTTGGCCGAAGCTATGCGCTGGCACTGGGCGAGGCCGGAGCCAATGTTGTTGTTAACGATATCAACGTGGCAACGGCAAGTGAGACAGTTGCTGCTATCGAGGCGTCAGGAGGTCATGCCTGCATTGACAGTCATGATATTACCGACCACGAAGATGCTGGGCACATCGTTCAGGCGGCGATACAGACCTACGGTGACGTTCACGGTGTTGTCAATAATGCGGGTGTTTGCCGCGATCGAATGTTTGCCAGCCTAAACCCTGAAGACTGGGATACGGTGATGGCTGTGCATCTTAAAGGTCACTATTGTATCGCCAATCATGCAGTCAGGTACTGGCGTCAGCGATCAAAAGATGGCGTCGAGGTCGATGCCCGAATTATTAACACCAGTTCAGGCGCGGGGCTGCTGGGTTCGATTGGCCAGTCAAACTATTCTGCGGCGAAAGGAGGCATTCTCACTCTGACCCTGGTTCAGGCCGCTGAGCTTGCCCGATATGGTATTACCGCAAATGCACTGGCACCCCAGGCGCGTACCGGTATGACAGAGGACGTTTTTGCGGAGATGATGAAAGTACCGGAAGACGGCAGCTTCGATTGTTACCACCCCGACAATGTTGCGCCAATTGTGGTTTGGTTGGCGAGTGCGGAATCGGCGCACGTCAGTGGTCAATGTTTCGAGATTTTCGGCGGTAAGCTGTCAATTGCTGAGGGTTGGCACACCGGACCCGAAGTTGACAAAAATGCTCGTTGGCAGACAGGGGAGCTTGGTGACGTTGTCGACAAACTTCTGAGTTCCAGCAGACAAGCGCAATCCGTTTACGGATCTTGAGGGTAATTCATGTCTCTTTCGCTCCCACCAACCTATGTTGAAGGCCATAACCTTCTGAAAAATAAACGTGTGATCGTGACTGCAGCTGCCGGTACCGGCATCGGTTTTGCGGTTGCGAAGCGTTGTCTGGAAGAAGGCGCATCGGTCCTGATCTCAGATATCCATGAAGGCAGGCTCAAAGACGCGGGTGTCAGACTGGAGAAAGAAACAGGCGTACAGCCTGCGACCAGTCTTTGCAATGTCACCAGCCAGGAAGATGTTGATCGATTGTTTGTAACGGCGGCCCAGGCATTTGGTGAGACAGATGTCGTTATAAATAATGCTGGACTTGGTGGTACCGCTGATCTTATCGACATGACAGATGATCAATGGCATGTCGTACTGGATGTGACCCTGAATGGAACGTTTCGTATGACGCGAGCCGCCATGCAAACCATGCAGGGGCGCGGTGGCGTTATCGTCAACAATGCATCTGTATTAGGTTGGCGAGCACAAAAAGGTCAGGCTCACTACGCTGCCGCGAAGGCGGGTGTCATGGCCCTGACCCGCTGTGCGGGTGTCGAAGGCGCAGAACTAGGCATCCGCGTCAACGCCGTCGCGCCGAGTCTTGCGATGCATCCTTTTCTGGCGAAAGTCACGACTGAAGAGTTGCTGGCAGAATTGACGGCAAAGGAAGCCTATGGCCGTGCTGCAGAAGTCTGGGAAGTGGCCAATGTGATGGTTTTTCTGGCCTCTGACTATTCAAGTTACATGACCGGTGAGACTGTGTCTGTGTCCAGTCAGCGAGCCTGATATGGAAGTGCCCTTTCACGAGTTGAGCACGCTGGCTGGTACGGATCTCGGCAGCACGGACTGGATGCTTATTGAACAATCTCGTGTCGACGGTTACGCGGATGCAACCGATGATCATCAGTGGATACATGTGGATCCAGCCCGTGCCGCAGAAGGACCCTTTGGATCAACTATTGCGCATGGTTATCTGACTTTGGCGCTCGTCAATAAATTTCTGCCGGATTTGATAACGGTTACTGAGTCATCGATGGGCGTGAATTACGGCTGTGAGAAGGTGCGCTTTCCGTCGCCAGTCATCGTAGGCTCAAGGATTCGCGGTGCGGGAGAAGTTGTTTCGGTGGAAGAAGTGAAGGGTAGCTTGCAGCTAGTTGTGCGAGTTACCGTGGAAATTGAAGGTGCCGATCGTCCTGCTTGTGTGGTTGATACGATCAGCCGGTTTTATCCATAGTCTCATTGTTTGGGGTGATTTCGATGAAGGAACTTGAGGGTAAAGTTGCACTGGTAACCGGTGCTGGTCAAGGGGTAGGTGAGGGCATCGCTTTTGCGCTGGCGGCTGAAGGTGTAAACGTTGTGGTCACTGGCCGCACCGAAGAAAAGCTGGTCAAAACTGTAACCGCCATCGCTGACCGGGGTGGTAGAGCGCTTGCGGTTGTATGCAATGTAAAGAGCAGTACCGATCTGGCGCGCACTGTTAACGAAACAGTTTCTCACTTCGGGCGACTCAATATTCTCGTTAACAATGCCCAGGAAGTGCCAAATGGATTGTTGAATGAAGTTTCAGACGAAGTCTTTACGGCGGGGTTTGAATCAGGGCCGCTGGCGACGTTGAGGCTGATGAAACTTGCTTATCCTCATCTCAAGGGTGATGGCTGTATCGTCAATCTTGCCAGTACGGTAGCAAAACGCTGGGACATGTCTGGCTATGGCGCTTATGCGGCGGTAAAGGAAGCGATTCGATCTCTCACCAGGGCTGCGGCCTGTGAATGGGGCGGGGATGGAATCCGAACGAATGTCATTCTTCCTCATGCAAAATCGCCGGGTCTCGTCTGGTGGATGGCAAACAACCCGGAAGAAGCTGAAGCCTTTCAGGCGTCTATTCCTCAGGGACGGGTCGGTGAGTGCGAGGAAGATATTGGTCGATTCGTGGTTCAACTCTGCAGCGAAGGTTCAAGGTATGTAAACGGGCAGACAATTGCTGTTGATGGCGGTCAGGCCCAACTCGGCTAGGCGATTTAATATGAGTTTGTTTGATCTCTCACATCGCATGGCAATGGTCACAGCGGTTGGCCAGGGCATGGGGCTGTCAAATCATGCTATCTCGAAAGCCGCTGTTATCAGCGCTTGCTGTGATCTCGCGGCTGAACCAGGGGCGATCTCATTAAACGGAGGTTCATGTATACCATGACCAATACCTATTCAGTGAGATACCGATACTTCGTATTGTCCGTACTGCTCATCGCATACGTTTTCAGTTTTATCGACAGGCAGTTGATGACGATCCTGCTGGAGCCAATTAAAGCTGAATTTGGTGCTTCTGATACTGCAATGGGCTTTCTTTCCGGATTCGCCTTCGCTTTATTCTATGCAGTGCTTGGAATACCGGTAGCCCGTCTGGCTGATCGCTGGTCCAGGCGTAATGTATTGGCGATGTCGATGGTGGTGTGGAGTGGTATGACAGCGCTCTGCGGTATGGCGGGAACCTTTTGGCAGCTTGCCGTTGCGCGTGTTGGCGTTGGCGTGGGTGAAGCTGGTGGCACACCGCCTTCGCACTCGTTGATTGCGTCCTATTTTCCGCCTGAAGAAAGATCAACTGCGATGGGAATCTATGGCAGCGGTTCACAGATCGGCGTACTGGTGGGTATGTTGGGCGGCGCGGTTATCGCTGATCAGATGGGCTGGCGTAGCGTTTTCTTTATTTTTGGTTTACCGGGTGTGCTTGTTGGCTTGCTCGTGTTCATGGTCGTTAAGGAACCGCTAAAAAGCGCAGTGCCTGATCCAGGGTCGATGCTGGAAGATTTGACCCGGCTTTGGCGAATACCTGCTTTTGCCCTTATTTCATTTGCTACTGGTTTTACGGCACTCGCAGGTTACGGTATGGGGACATGGTTCCCGAGTTTCCTTATACGTGTTCATGGGCTTACGCTGATCGAGGCTGGATTGGTCCTGGGCGTGGTGGGTACATTTGGCGCACTCATCGGCGCAATTTCCGGCGGGATTTTGTGCGACCGACTTGCATCCAGGGATGCACGATGGCAGTTAAGACTGCCATCGGTTGGCGCGGGTCTCTCGGTTATATTTCTGGGCTTGTTTGTGCTGTGGCCGGAGAGCCAGCAATGGCGGCTTGGTGAGTATCGTGTTCCTCATGCCGTGGTCTTTTTGTTCTTTGGCGGCGTTGTCTCTTCTTTCTGGATCGGACCAACTTATGCTGCGATTCAAACGCTGACGCCGGATCATCTCAGATCGCAGGCATCTGCCTTGCTGCTGCTTCTGTTGAATCTCATTGGTTTGGGACTCGGCCCGGTTGTTGTAGGAGCTCTGAGCGATCTGCTTGCGCCAGAATTTGGCGCAGAATCTATACGTTACGCCATGTTGATCAGTCTTGTTACCGTCGTTATCGGTTCTATTCTCTATTGGATGGGTGGCGATAAGTATCGCGTAGCGATCACCCAGGAGGCCAGCCCATGAAATTTGGGGCAATCTATCCACACCAGGAAATAGGCACTGATCCAGTTGTAATTCGCGACTGGGCTCAGGCGGCTGAATCTCTAGGCTATTCACATATCGTGGCCTACGACCACGTTCTGGGTGCTGTTAAACGTGATCGTCAGCCGAAGCTGTATGGAATCTATAATGAGGCAGATGCTTTTCATGAACCGATGGTCCTGTTCAGTTATCTTGCTGCGCTTACCGAAAAGATTGAGTTTGCGACCGGTATCCTCGTGCTGCCCCAGCGTCAGACGGCATTGGTTGCCAAACAGGTCGCCCAGATCGATTTGCTGTCTGGGGGTCGAATGCGCCTCGGCGTTGGCTCTGGCTGGAATTTTGTCGAATATGAAGCGCTCAACGAAGACTTTTCATCGAGAGGGAAACGGCTGTCTGAGCAGATAGAGCTGATACGGGAACTTTGGGGAAATCCAGTCGTGGATTTTGATGGAAAGCATCATCGCGTGGATGGCGCGGGTCTTAATCCTTTGCCACAACGCCAGATTCCAGTGTGGTTTGGTGGCTTTACCGATGCTGCGTTCAAGCGAGCGGCAAGGATTGGTGATGGCATCATGCTCGGCGGGGACCAGGAGTCGAATCTTAAGGCTGCGCAAAGATGCCGTGAATTGGTCGAGTTGGCAGGGCGAGAGGTCACCGGGTTTGGTGTTGAAGCCTTGGTAAACTTCCAGGATGGTGCTGACAACTGGCGTCTTCAGGCTGAACAATGGAGTAGTTTGAATGCCGACTACGATTCGATGCGTGCTGCCGGAATGAAGGGAGTTGGCCCAGGATTGAACTCACCAGCGGAACACATAAAGTCTCTGGAGACGTATTGGGAAACAGTTGGTGATCTGCAAGCGGTTCGCAAGTGAAGCTAATAGTTAAAACATTGATCGGCCTGGTGGTTGCAGGAATATTAGCCTTAGGGGCCTTGACGTTGCCGGTGGTTCAGACCTGGCTGGTGGTGCTGAATCTGCCGTCATTCCCCGACTGGCCAGATCCGGTGCGGGTGCTCGGTGCCGAGGACGAGGGCAAAATTTACTTCGCCAGCCATAGCCCGTTCGATCTTCAGATTATCTTGTCTGGATCCCGCGGTGTGGAAACCACTGGGCTTGGCCACCTGACATTTCCGGCGCAGAACTCAGAAGCACCACTGCCTGCCATGGTGATCCTGCCGGGAAGTGGTGGCATTAAACCGGGAAGAGAGCATGAGTATGCGGCGTTTCTTAATAAAGAAGGGTTTGCTGCTTTTGTCGTCGAGTATTACGCGCCTCGAGGCCTGAATGATGAAACCAATTATCTCATCAGGACGGGTTCAGTTACCGAGTATGATCTCATCGCGGATGCGTATTCAGCGCTGAAGCTACTCTCGACGAGTCCCAGAATCGATGCAAACAGGATCGGTGTTGTCGGTTTTTCCTACGGTGGTATGGCGACTCGGCTGGCAATGGATGATCGAATTCGTCTGGCTCTGGCGCCTGATCATCGTGGCTTCGCGTCTCATATTGATATATATGGGCCGTGTTTTCAAAAGCTGGGTACCAAAAAGACTAATGGCGCGCCACTGCTGACCTTACGAGGGAGCGAAGATGCCTCCAACGACCTTGAAGCTTGCGCCGAGCGGGAAAATGAGCTGAAAAGTCTGGGCGTTGATGTCGAAGCCATTGTCTATGATGGTGCTGGACATGCCTGGGAGAACA
>LWDU01033404.1_pt1 | contig 27144 bp, 17 predicted proteins | sample 727161 | NCBI WGS metagenome assembly LWDU01 (sample SAMN04566230, study PRJNA314399) | hydrothermal vent metagenome | isolation source: deep sea hydrothermal plume seawater | place: Mexico: Gulf of California, Guaymas Basin | collected 2004-07-11
TCTAGCCACCGTCCTTTCCGATTGTTCTATGAATTCGCTGACGTCGGCAGCAGGCGGTTCAATTGGTGGTTTCGAGTCTTTAGGGTCAGTTATCGAGGCGGTTTTGGGGTCGGGTTTGTTCGCTTCAATCGGACTTGGCGCATTTACGGTTTGAGCGGCGGACTCCGCACGTGCTTTAAGGCGTATAGCCATGCTGACGGTGAATTCTTCTTTTGAAATTTCACCATCTCTATTGGTATCAGCTTTCTTCATACTTGCAGGATCTCGCGCGGAAGAAATTTCCTCTGCGTCAATTTTCCCATCGTCATTAGTATCAAGTGCTGGCCAGAATCTGGCCGTTATGGAGTCCGCTTGTTCTATGAATTCGCTGAGGTCGGCCTGTTCTTTGGCGGATTTCACCGCGGGGATTGCCGCCGGTTTCTCGTCAATCTCGTCGGACTGTGGCGCAATGACCGCCGGTTTTTCAACGTGTGGCGGCGGACTATCGTCGAAGTTTCCCCTAGCCGCATCTTCTCGCGCGGCTATAGTCTTCATTTCATCATTGGCGTTGGAATCGGAGTTTTCTTGTATCGTGTTCACAAGAGCCACGAGGCCAAAACCACAAAAACACAGAAACCCGACAATAGCGCCACCAAAAATCCCTAAGCTTATATAAACACGTTTGTTTTTGCTCACGATTACTCCCGATTCAGTTTTCTGCAGATGTCTGATTCTCTCACCGATTGTATCCCTTACGGTCATCAATTCAAGCGAATTCGCTTACCTCGCCTGGAACCACTCCGCTTTGGTCATTGAGTCCCCGCGTTTAATCAAACGGGCCGCGAGTTGACGAACGGTTGGATTTAGAACCTTATTTGGACCTTCGACTTTTACGACAAGGTGAATTAACCCTGGTTTTACAGAGTCAAACGCTCGTCGATTTGGTTCCCTCATCGGCCGCTTGGGACCTTGCGCGAGCCGCTTGAATGCAAACTATTTTAACGAAAAATCTATTTTGCGCCGGAAATTTACGCTTCCCACTCTCTTAAGTAGTGTAAGCCAAGACGGCACGCCTTGATAACGACAGGACTGAATCAAATTGACTTAACTTATAGGAGAATGAAATGCTTCGGTACAGTGAAAAACAATTACAACGAGTAGAAGCGAATTACGCAGGGGTTCGGGAAAGCATAGAACGCTTTGAGGCTATGGACATTCCAGTGTGTCCTAGCTGTTCATCGGATGACACTGCGGTGATACAAGTCGGATTGATTGGGCGGACGATGGCGATCGCCGGTGGGACAACAAAATTCAAACTCATCCCGAATCGCAGCAAACCAAAATGGAAAAAAAAGTATTTCTGCAGGGCATGCGAGGAAACGTTTGGTAGTCGTGAAGAAAACACGCCTTCAGATTAATTCCACAGCGCCTTCAAACGTTGCCTTTCCCCGACAATACACGCGGGTTGGCGTGGGCTCTTCTAATTGGCATCGCGATAAAAATCACCGAGTAAATCGCACATTGGGCTATACTGAAATTACACAACAATTGGAAATTGGTGGTTTCAATCGGAAGGTATTAAGGAATGAATGAGAAATCAAATCTGACAAGCAGCCGGAGTTAATGCAATCCGTTTTAGAAGCACTACAAACGCTTGGCGACTCAGGGTCTAAATCCGAAGTCGTACAGCAAGTTGCAGACAAACAATAGCTATAACCCATCAGAACGCTTGACGTCAATTGACTTCTACGGCAAACCCAACGCTTCGTTCTCAACAGGCGAAAACCAGTTGTTCGCCCACTGCGAGGTCAGAGTAGTCGTTTGAAAAAATTGATCAGAATCGTTGCTGGATATATTCCTGAACTTGACTTGCTGAAAGTTCTGTCGATGACGGCCCTGTTCGAATATAAAACTTTTCTAAGTTCTCATCCTTTAAAAATACTGGTGTCGTCGCCATGTCACACTTAACAACTAAAACTCGGGCATCATCTTTATCATCAAACCTAATGGTCAGCCGAGTCATGGCGTGAATTCCTAAACGCGATTTGATAATATTGACCAAGTGCAACGCGAGCTTGTCTTCGCTGGCGAAATTGTCTGGTTTCAGTCCAACCGCTTTTCCGTCGTCGGCGACACCGACAACCAGCGTTCCCCCTTTTGTATTTAAGAACCCGGCCAAGGTCTTCAACACGGCGTGCTCCATTCGCGAGTCTTGTTTGCCGGTATGCATATTTGTTCGAAGTGTCGACTTAAATTCGATCCCATCAGACTCACCTATTGCGATAAGGTCAGACAGATTCAATTCCTTCTGGTCTTCGCCGTTAACCGACGCATCAGAACACAAAACCGCATACCCGTCCGCAATGACTCGCGCAATCAATTCTCGCCGTTGCACAAGGAAATCCTCATATTCCATGTGCTCCCAGTTTGCGGGCAATGCATGATATCGCATCATCTGCTCAACTTCCTGCTGACCATTCATTCGGGCCTTCATAGCTGGAAAATAATCGGAGGGAGCACTATCGGATATTTCCGAATTGTCTCCCCATTCCAAATACGCATAGTTCGCGATCTGATTCGTGTCCCTTGGCGCCAAAACCCCATGTTTGGCCAAGTACGATTTTGGAAAGAGATGATGACGCTCGACTGCCGATCGGTTTGCTTGGGTCGCTGGATCCAAAAGGTCAGCAATCTTCAATTTAGAAAACAACGCGTTGGCATCAAGCAAAACCAATGAAGCCATATATGCGAACAGAGACGGACTGCGGGAAGATGAAGTCGCCAAATCATTAGGCAATGTAACTGCCCAGTAGTCATTAGTCAGCGTTACGTCACAAATGGAATTCAATTTCGCGATGAACTCATCTCCAGTTTTAACACCACGCAAGCCGGCGAGATCAAACTCCATTGCCGATTCTGGCGAACCAGTGAAGCGACCGGTAACGGCAGACATAAAGAACCACTTCGAAATGATTGCCCGCAGCTTGAATTCCGGGATTGAATATTCCGTCCGCCCGATTAAATAAAGAACATATGAAAACAGCAGATTGTTCTTTGAGCTAATCGTCTTTCCGCTACGAAACCCCGCTTGTCGAATACAGTTCAAAAAGTCGTGCCAGTACTGCAAATCCAGCGATTTTCGTTGGGCCTCCTCTAGCTTTTGGAATTGTTCGGTTCGGCGTTCGTCACTGAATATTCCTGTTTCAAGATCCTTGCCTCGTAGAATCGAATAAACGTACTTCAGTACGGCACGCTTAAAGGCCACACTGACTCCGACCCGCAACATTTGATCCGGTGATGGTTCGATAAAGTGGTTGAATGGGGACGCCTGCCCCTTAGACGGTTTGCGAGATTCGCGACAAAATGTCTCGAGCGCTTTCCGACCCTCGTCCCAAAAAACCGACATCAGCGTCAAAATGAAGTCTGCCTGATTGAGCGGCGTACCCTTGCTGTTGATGCGAACGAAAACATCAGAAACTGCCTCCTCATCGATATCTGCCATCAACTCAAGAGCCGTAAAGGGAAAGCTCATCAAATTTTGGAGCCTAGTAATTGATGATTTAATTTTTTTCTCTTCTTCATCCGACACATCCCGTGTAGTGGAAAGACCTTCGAGATACTTGTCAAGAATTTCGAACACGTCAGTTTCGTCGTTCCAGAGCATTGAGATATCGGGGAGGAACGCTTTATCGCGAAGAATCGCGGCATCGATTACTTCGAATTTTTCTTCCATGGGATTAAAAGCGATTTGGATTCGTTCCGATTCAAAATTCTGGCGAATAACCGGAATGCTCCTAACGACGGCGTAAAGTGAAGTCAGACGCTGCTGGCCATCGACAATAACCAACTTGGGAGGTAGTTGTTTCGAATCGGTTCCAATCGCATGCGTGTCGGTACCCATGGCGTTTTGCCAGAACAGGAAATACCCGACCGGGTACCCTTTGTACATGGAATCAAACAGATCACGGACTTTGGCGTTTTTCCAAACGAAAGGGCGTTGAATGTCCGGCAGACCGATTTCGCCTAGCCCAATAGCCTTTATCAACGACCCCAAGTCGTAATCCACTTTATTAAAAACGGTCTTACTCATACCACCCCTATGCGCATAAATTGAATTCCATGTTCCTAAGAGCGGTCTATTCAGCCAACTCCGTTACCATTTGATTGACATTGACCTGCACTCTCATTTTGTAGGTTCGTGCGATCAAGCATTCAATAAAGGATACCAAACCTCCGACGTACTTTTAATCCAGCGAGTCAGATTTTCCGGCCATTTTTCTAGTCCGTGGAAGCGAACAGGCGTTTGTATCAACTATTAAAATGCTGTCAGGGTATCCAATATCCTAATGCCAGACCACCAAATATCACGGTGAATGCCACAAAAAATCCACTCAATACATGATAGCCCACACGCAACCACCAGCGCGTCAAAAACGGACGCGCATCAAAGACCCATTGCAATGCAAATCGAATTCCCCAAAACAGAGCAATGTAGGCGCACAACGCCCGCGCCAACGGACTGCCCTCAGCAATTTCCGCAGCATTGAAAATACAAATCAAACCGAAGGCGACGATCGACAACACTACATAGCCGCCATAAACCCAATACATCTGTCGATGCAATTTGGACAATACTGCGAGGTCCTCTTTCCAGTTCAATTTAAACGGCACCAGCGCCGAGGCAATCAATATTAAAAAGTGACCGATCCCCAGCACGAGGATAATATCTTTTATTTCCATCTTTAGGCCGCTCCTATGGTTTTCAAAAACGGTAGCACCACCTGTGTTGCAAACTTCGAATGAAATACTAGAGGGCAGGGTACCACGACCACCAGCAACGTAAATAGCCAACCCCGGAACCCACGATGAATTCCTAACCATTTTCCGGTGGCCGTCCGCGAAACAAGAATCCCTAGTGCCTGTAGCATGAAAAACAAGGTGGGTAATCCGTATCCGCCACCCGCCGGTATTGATATCACCAAATCATGAATCAGCCCACTGAAAAAGAAACCGGTCAGCAGCGCCCGCCGCGGCCCCCACAACCGTGTCAAAGGACCAAACAAATGGCGGTGGGTAATATCTCGGAATGCCATGTTCCAACGGTTTCCCCAGAAATCAGCGACGCTACTAGAACAAATCGGTAAGTTCATTAATAGAGGCGCCGTCTTGCCCTGCAATCGCCAGAAACAACTCAATAAATGGAACAGCCCGAAGTGCAGGACGAACGCAATGGCGGCCATCCCGCACCAGGCTAAGCCGTCAGGTGATATCGCCGTCTTGGACAACCACGGGCAAACAAAAAACAATGCCAACAGCCCCCCTGTTAGCTTGAGTAGGGCCCACAGCCATTCTCGGAGGGGCACTTGGCTTTCCGTGGTCTGAGGCGCAAAGAAACCACGAGGTTCCATTCCCGGCCAGGCAAACAAATAGGTTAAGTGCGCGACTAAAGAGATATCGAATGTCAATTCCGCTCGTCTCCAAGTGAGCCATTTGCAACCAAAAAATGTAACTACCGACAGCGACCACATATACGCCCAGGCTGGCAGGTTCCCCGGCCACAAGGCGATGGTGACAACCGGTCCCACGACAAGAATTTCCCAACCCTTGAGAGTCGCTAGAAGTCTGGCGTTTCTGGTCATCTATGGTGCTTTCTTTGTTTCCACAAGCTCGTTGACCACGTTCGCGGCAAAGCTTAGCGTTTTCAAGGTCTGGTGTCTACCTTGCACGCTAGTGTCTGATCACCCCGAACGGAATTCGCTATTATCCCTTGAGTGAAACAGCGCGAAAATTAAGCACTCCGTCCGCCAGGACGTGACTGACGCGCTAGCAGTTCTTCAAATACACCCATGCCTTCTTCCATGAATTTTTGTAATTCTTCCGTATCCGGATCTACACGTTCATAACGATAATAATACAGAATTGTCCCCTCCCGAGCCTCGCAACAAATATTATCCTGAACAGCAAAAAAATCCAATAGGATCGTATCCATGTAGATCCGCACTTCTTCTTCGGACTCCCCTTTGAGAACGTATTTTTCGGAGAAGCCTGGGTGCTCTACGAAATCGATATCTTGCCCGCCAAAGACAGACCCCACTTTCGACCAAAATCCTTCCGGTCGCAAATTGAAAACAGGATGAACTAGACTCGTTGACTCCACCGACATTACCGTTTGCCGACGGACTCTGCGGCTCCTTCCATGACCGGTTACATAGCGATAATCAAACATTGCTATGTCCGCGGAAGGGCCGTCAACGGAGATCACGTTTTCTATTTTTTTACCGCGGCCGATGTTCATTAACGGGAAAGCGGCCAAACATTCCAGCCGATCAGGGTCAACTGCGGCTTGAAAGGGATAACCCAATTCCTGGAAAATCATTGTCAATTTTTCCGCACGAGCTTTTTCCTGTCTTCTAGAAATGAAGAAAATGGCGCATAAAACTGCAATAATCACGGCCAGAACAATGAGCTCTGGCATTTGATCGGCGCCATTGGCCTTACCAATGAACATGCTGAAGAAATACATGAAAGGAACCTTTCGCTAAATTTTTCCCAGCCCAGCAAGTTGAGCTAGGGCATGTGTGTTGCCGGTTGGTCCGTCTAGGTAGTAGTAGCCCCATGGCCCGTGGTAACGTGGCGATAGTGTTGTTCGCTAGTCGTCGTGTCGTTACGGAATGGCTCATAGTATTGTTTACCGCCTATCAATTTGCCCTATGGCCAACGCAATTTCTCTGACTTAAATTTTACCGTAAGAATTGATGTCTGCAATTGGTTTAATCAAGCTAGACTCGGTTTGGTCCTGATATTGATACGACTCGGGGTATTCTTAGGAACATCTCGCCTGTTGGGTTCGAACAATTTAAATATAACGTTAGCGTCGGCGACGAATTGTATTGCAAAGCGACGGGATACTCGGTAAAACGGTACCGTTAACAAACACACTGGTTTCACCGTGCCTAATTGCATTGCACCGAAGTTTTCGCGAGTTCGGTTTCCCGCAGACATCCCGACAACCAAACCGTTGGGAAACAGGATATTTTTCTCGCACATTCAGGATCATCATGGAAACACGCAGACCACAACGATTCCAGCGCCAAATCGACTGGTATACGGCAGGTTTACTCGTGGCCCTATTGGCATTATCCGCCGGAACCGCTACGGCACAGCAAAAAACTCTCCGCGTCGGCATCAAACAGGTTTCCCCTTTTGTTATCAAGGGTGCCAATGACAACTACTCAGGTATCAGTATCGAACTCTGGGAAGAAATCGCCCAGAACCTTGATGTGGATTTCCAGTACGTTGAAATGGACAATACCAACCAACTCATCGAGGCCTGTGAAAACAAGGAGTTGGATCTGGCAATTGCCGCGATCACCATGACCTCCGATCGTCTCAAACGGGTGGACTTTTCCAATACGATGTTCAATTCAAGTGTCAGTATTGTCGTTCCCAGCAGGCGACCAGGAATGATGGACACGTTGTTGTATTTCTTCAATTCCTGGCTGCTAAACGTGCTACTGACTCTCGCGATCATCCTTGTCGTGATCGGAACTATTATCTGGCTTGTTGAAACGCGGCGTAACCCAGAGTTTCCTCGCGATCCGATCCACGGCATTGGCCAAGGGATCTGGTGGGCAAGCGTCACGATGACCGGCGTTGGATACGGTGACACAGTCCCGCGCAGTCTCTTGGGCCGCCTGCTGGGAGTGGTCTGGATGTTCATCGGTGTGCTGATGATCTCCAGCTTCACTGCTACGATCGCCTCCTCGCTGACTAGCGAAAACATCCGTTCCCAAGTCAGTGGTTTGGTCGATTTGGGACGCGTGAAAGTGGGGGCCGTGGAGGGCGAAAACCCGATTACGCTATTACGGCGAGAGGGGATCATTGCCCAAGGATACAAGACGCTGGGCCAGGCGCTTGAGGAACTGGCCAATGGAAACCTCGATGCCGTCGTTCATGACCAGCCGATTATCCAGTACCTAATCCGTGAGAGCCCAGAACTGTCGAGCTCTATCGGGATTTCCAGTATCTCCCTGCGAAAGGAAGAGTACGGGATAGCCGTCGGTATGCCAGTCGATCCCAACCAGCGCAACACGCTGGTAGATGAAGTTAACGCCAGCCTGATCCAGGTCAAGTCCAGTGGCCGATATGACGAAATTCTCGGACAATATCTCGGGTCCTAACTCATTTCGCTGCCATTATATATTTAGTCCGATGCGGCCAAAGGGCAGGCGTTGTTTCTGGACCGAGGATGCTATCGCGATTCTCATCATTGAGGGCCAATTCAGCGGCTTGATGGATCGATAGGATTTGTTCTTTAATTGCAAGAAGTTCTTGAGCAGCCATGATATATATAACCTAGTTAATGATTAATAAGTGGTCTTGTTTTCAACATCCTAACCCCGTGTCGGGATGCGTTTAAAATGAAAGTTTTCGCGATTCACGGACAAACTAAAAATCTACGTATGCAGATATGAATGAGCTGCATCAACAGACCCGCGACTGTTCCGTCAGATGCAAATATTTAAATAGTCCTTTCATATGCGATTACGGCAGCGACCACACCGCCAGAGAGGATGAGCAACAGCCAGGCAAGTTCACTATAACCAAAGGTCACACCCATGAGAGCGATTACCACACCGCAAATACCGGCGATTCTAAAATTGACCAACCGCTTTTTTCGGTTAAATTTGGCCTTGATGTCCTTCAACATTTCCTGAAGCTCGACATCCTGAATGCCCGCTATGTTAATCTCGCTAAGGTAAAACTCGATTTTCTTTATTGCATCGTCGTAGTTTCCATCGGACAAGTTTGATGAAACAAAATGCATGATATCTTGTCGTTTGAGTGATAATGACTCAACCTGCTGGCGGATCCCTACTATCGCCGAAGTTCGATATTCCTGTCTAGTCTTGTCAAGCAGCTGCTCCGCTTCACCAAATTTCGACTGCTGCATAAGCTGTTTTGCTTGAGTAGCTATCTGTTGTTTGCGGGTTTTCTTGCGTTTTTCGCGGTCGATGAGTTTCTTCCTTAACTTCACGAACTCAGCCTGATCGGCCTTTAGGTTTAGACATTCTTCGACAAACGGTAATAAGCCGTTAAGTTGGCCGGCATTTTCAGCCGTCGTAATTCGGGCGCGCAGATTATTTAGCTGTTTAAGCAAACCATTTGCCGTTGTTTTTAGCTTTTCGATTTGTTCGTTCACAACTTCTTCCGAAACGGCGTTAAGCGTTATTATCGCTTCTGCGTATTCCTGGTTTCTAAGTTGTTGTGGGGCCCGCTTGATTGCGGCGTCTCGCGTTTCAAGCAGCTCAGCGGCATGCGTCTCGAGCTTCGTTTTGATCTTCTGTACTTCCGGACGATCGGGCTTCAGCCTTAGAAGTTCGTTGACAATTCCTAGTAAACCAGTAAACCCTCCATTACTAACCCGTTTTTGAACTAACCCATTAAGTTGTTTCAGACGAGACTGTTTTGCCATTAGCCGTTCATGAACTTCCTTTGCTGTGTCGGTACCCTTGATGGACGTATCAAAAAGTGACGGAGAAATCTGCAAAAGAGTTCGCAGCCCTGCTTTGTAGTCATATGCCTGTTCATGAGTGGTTGCTTCCCGAAGCAATTCTTCTAAACGTGTATGTTCCGAAGCTTTTGATAACTCGAGCCTCGCTGAGAACTCTTCATACCAAGTTGCATAGTATTGAAGTCGTGAGTCCGGTTCACTTTTCACGACTTTGGATTTTTCTGCCGCCGCCTCGAAATCCAAATCAACCAGCAACATTTCAGCTTGATTGTGAACTTTTTTGAGGTTCAACAAAGCCTTGTCCACGAGGGGTGTCTGTCGTGCACCGCATTCACCACAGGCCTTGTTCCAAATTTGAATTTCGAGCTGACAATTCAAACACTGAACCTGAAGAATCTCGCCGCACTCGACACAAAATTTACCGTGAAAGGGATTGAGGGTTTCGCATTGCGGGCACTCACCTTCTCCCAGCGATCGTGACGTGTCTATTTTGCCTGCATGAGCGTTAAGCACCTCTTCTCGCATCTCATGAACGGATTGAAATCGATCTTCTTTTGCTTCCTCTAGTGCTTTGGCAAATACGGACTGAAGCTTGAGTGGTAGCAATGAGAGGTTGAGCACCTTAGGGTTCTTGCCGGTCAGCATCTCAAAGAACGTCGCAGCCAAGCTCCAGAGGTCACTTCGATGGTCCGTAAACTCCGCTCCTTCTCGCTGCTCCGGTGGCATGTAGTCCGGTGTGCCGATCACAACGCCTTCAATCGTAACGTCTGTGTCAGCGGTGTCATCCTTGGCTAAGCCAAAGTCCGTGAGCTTTGGTACACCTTCTTCGGTCATTAGGATATTGGCTGGTTTAATATCGCGGTGGATGATGTTCTCGGCATGTGCTTTGGCCAGTCCATCACAAATCTGACTGAAGATATTAACTGCTTCGTCTAGCTCGATAGGACCTTTTCTGCAGCGGTCCAGCAGGCTACCGCCTTGGACACATTCCATGATCAGAAAGGGACCGTCGGTAGCGCGACCATAGTCGTAGATCTGGACAATATTAGTGTGGTTCAATACGGCAATCGACTTAGCCTCGGTTAGAAACCGCTTGACCGCTTTTTTACTACGTGCTGCTTTACCTTGAATACGTTTGATCGCAATTTTACGATTTAAGCGATTGTCCGTAGCTAGAACGACCTCTCCAAACCCACCTTTACCAAGCACGCCTTCTTCTGAGTAGCGAGTAGATAGATCCACTAATTCCATATCGTCATCAAACAGATCGTTTTCGACGTTCACGTCATCAAAGGTGTACTGATCGCCGAGGCTGTCTATTCCGGTATCGTTCCTCGTTGCGCCGTCGCTCAAGCTTAGATCATCACGAACCGCATCCACTTCTATTTCGGCAGGTGCTTCTTCTGTTTCAGCAGGTGCTTCTTCTGTTTCAGCAGGTGCTTCTTCTGTTTCAGCAGGTGCTTCTTCTATTTCAGCAGGTGCTTCTTCTATTTCAGCAGGTACTTCTTCTATTTCGGCAGGTACTTCTTCTATTTCGGCAGGTGCTTCTTCTATTTCACCGCCGTCAAGCGTTTCATCTCGGAGGTCGTCCTCATGATCTGGCATGGAATGTCGTCTATTTACGTAGGCTGTTGTTAAGAAAATACTCCCTAAATTTTATCATATCGCCAATCAAACTGGTAATGAAAATTCTCGAACACACTACTCGCGAAACTGCGCCCTACCTAGGCTGCAGTTACATGCGAGAAAACGATTCAACACTTAAAGCATTTAGTTGCTCTTCGAAGGGCCGATAGATTAAAATATGAATAGTCTATTGTGTGTTTGGAGATGTCATGTATCATCCTCAAGTTAATCGTCGCGTTGCCATTCAGGCGGGATCTGTCGGTCTGTTGGGACTGGGAATGAACCACTTAGACCCACTGGTAGCGATGGCATCTGAAGACGTAGTTCCAGCCACGGCAAAATCAGTCATCTATATATTTCTCTCCGGGGGATTGGCACAACATGAGAGTTTTGATCCGAAACCGGACGCGCCTGAGGACGTTCGTGGCGAATTCAACCCAATCCAAACGCAAACACCAGGCGTGCTGGTTTCCGAACATCTTCCGTTGTTGGCCCAGCGGAGTAACCAATGGGCGCTCCTGCGATCTTTGACCCATCCTTATAACGAGCATTCCGAAGGTCACCATGTCATGCTGACCGGTCGTAATGAGTTACCGCGTGGGTTCAGTGGTAGTCGACCCAACCCCACCGACCATCCATGTATCGCATCAATGGTAAGTAATCTTCTTCCGCGGCGCAATAATTTACCGCCAGCTGCTGTCCTTCCGGAAAAACTGATTCATGTTACAGGCCGGACAATTCCGGGCCAGTTTGGTGGCATAATGGGCGCTGAACACGATCCCTGGTTTATTGAAGCAAGCCAGTTCAAAACAAGTAAATATATCCATGGTGCGTTTCCCGAATATGGTTTCCAGCGGTGGGAAGGGGCCAACAATCCTCAGGGCTACAAATTCGAAGCTCCCCGTTTGGAACTCCAGCAGGGAATGTTAAAAGATCGATTTCAATCTCGTTTGGCACTGTTAAATGGTTTGGACGAACAACGGCGCAATCTCGACCAGGCAGCCCAAGTAGGCCAGTTCAACCGTTTCCGCGGTGAAGCCGCATCTCTATTAACCGGCAGTGGTGTCCACCAGGCGTTGAATGTTCATTCCGCCGACGACAAGTTACAGGAGAAATATGGCAAAAACACATTCGGCTGGTCCCTGTTAATGGCTCGTCAACTTGTCGAAGCGGGGGTACGGATGGTCCAAGTCAATCTGGGAAATGATGAGTCATGGGACACCCATGAAAATGCATTTACAAACCTAAAAGATTTCCTGTTGCCACCGACCGACCGCGCCGTGTCTGCGCTGCTAGACGATCTACAGGAACGAGGAATGCTAAATGAGACTTTAATCGTCATGGCCGGAGAGTTTGGCCGGACACCACGCGTCTTTACTTTTGACGGAGCTAAGAGCGGCAAGCCGGGGCGTGACCACTGGGGTGCTGTTCAGAGTGTCTTTTTTGCAGGGGGTGGTATCCGCGGTGGGAGTGTTGTCGGCGCCTCCGACAGACAGGGAGGATTCCCTGCGGCCGATCCCCATACACCCGAAGATATGGCAGCAACTATTTACTCCGCTCTGGGACTGCCAAAAACCGTTGCCTGGCATGACAAATTAAATCGCCCCCATCAAGTTTATCACGGGTCACCTATTCGCGAGTTACTTTAGATTAGCTGATAGTAAATCTGATTCTTTTATCCAACTGATTCTGTCCGTGGACTGGCGACGCCCTTACGAACCATCTATAATCAAGGATTGTCGTATTTAACTCTTAAAAGGCTACCAACCTAATGGCTACACTCAACGTTAATGGTAAAGACCTGGACGTTTCCGACGTACCTATCGACACACCATTGTTGTGGGTCCTCAGGGATCATCTTGGTTTAACGGGAACTAAATATGGCTGCGGTGTCTCCGAATGCGGGGCCTGCACAATCCACGTCGATGGCGCGGCGATGCAATCCTGTGTTACCTCTCTCGGCGATGTAGGCCAAGCCAAAGTCGTCACCATCGAAGGACTGTCCGGTAACGGGAATCACCCAGTTCAGAACGCTTGGCGAGAACACAACGTACCCCAATGCGGTTATTGTCAGGTCGGCCAAATGATGACGTGTGCCGCCATGCTCAAGGACAATCCCGACCCTTCCGAAGCTGAGATTGAGGAAGGTATGTGGAACATCTGTCGCTGCGGAACTTACAACCGTATTCGCGCAGCCGTTAAAACTGCGGCTCAGGAGATGCAAAAATGAGTAACTCCTTGCAACACCTAACACTACGCCAACTCATCGACAAATCCCGTGTTGAAACCGAAGTCCAATCACCGTTAGGAAAAGCAATCCTGCGACGTAATTTTCTCAAAGGCATCGCCGCTGGTTCGCTTGTCATCTTGACCGCAACCGACGGAACAACCACCGTTGCTGCGTCTGACGATTTGGCTACAGATAAAAATCTTTCGCCCAGCCTGTTTGTCGCTATAGAACCGGACGGAACCGTCCAGATCCTTGCTCACCGCTCTGAAATGGGAACTGGTATTCGTACAGCATTGCCACGAGTGCTAGCCGATGAGCTTGGCGCTGATTGGGATAAAGTCGTCATCCGTCAGGCCAAAGGCGACAAACGCCTCGGAGACCAAAACACCGACGGCTCCAATAGTATTCGCTTCTTTTACAAGACCATGCGAATAGCAGGAGCGATGGCGCGAACAATGCTCCAACAAGCGGCCGCCCAGCAGTGGAACGTGGATACCAATCGCTGCACCACTAAGAATAATCAAGTCTTGTTAAAGGGAACCAAAAAGTCGATTAACTTCAGCAAGTTAGTTGCCGCTGCCCTTAAGCTTACAGCTCCAAAGCCCGAGGCCTTGAAATTTAAGTCCGCTGACGAATTCCAATACATCGGCAAGAATTTCCCGATCACGGATCTCACTGACATCCTGACAGGTAAGGCCGTCTTCGGAATTGATGCTCGGATCGATGGGCAAGTCTATGCGGTCATCGCGCGGTGCCCAGTAGTTGGTGGAGTGGCTTCGTCTTATGACGCGGAGGCTGCCAAAAAGGTGCCGGGGGTAATCGACGTGATCGACTTACCCAAATTTCAGGGCGCCCCACTTTTCCAACAACTTGGAGGAGTCGCTGTGGTTGCCACTGGCACTTGGGCGGCGTGGCAGGGCAGGGATGCGTTAAACGTCAAATGGGACGAGGGTCCAAATGCGACGTACGACACAGAGGCATTTAGCGCGGCGTTAAAAGAAACCGTTAACAAAACTGGCCAGACGTTACGTTCTCAAGGTGATGCCACCGGTGTTATTGCCAAAGCCGACACCAAGGTATCCGCGACTTATACTGTGCCCCATCTTGCGCACGCTCCCATGGAAACTACCTGTGCGGTTGCTGATGTAAAGACCAATGACAAGGGGGAGGTTACATCGTGCTATCTGAAGGCCGCGACACAGAACCCACAAGCGGTGCAACAAGCCGTAGGCCCAGCAATGGGCATTCCTAACGAGCAAGTATCTTGCGACGTGACATTGCTAGGTGCTGGTTTCGGGCGGAAAAGCAAACCGGACTACTGTGTCGAAGCAGCACGACTGTCACGCATCCTCAAAAAGCCCGTCCATGTAACCTGGACACGCGAAGACGATTTCCGACACGACTATTTCCACACGATTTCGGCGGTACATTGTGAGGCCGGACTTGATGCGGCAGGCAAGCCAACGGGATGGTTAATGCGTGGTGCTTATCCATCAATTACTTCAACCTTTGCCGTCGGGGCAGACACCCCAGCGACGTGGGAAGCTGAAATGGGGCTAACCGACCTTCCCTACGACGTACCAAACATTCAGGTCGAAGTGGGTAAAGCCAAAGCGCATACTCGCATTGGTTGGCTCCGCGCGGTTTGTCATATCTTCCAAAACTTTGCTGTTTCGTCGTTTGCCGATGAGCTTGCGCAGGCGGCGGGCGCGGATCCATACGAATATCTACTAGATATACTCGGTGACGATCGCCAGCTGGATCTGGCGGCACTTAAACTGGGAAATCGAGGCGCCAACCCAAATGAGTATCCCTATGATATCGGTCGGCTCAAAAATGTCCTTTCTCGTGCGGCCAAACATTCTAACTGGGCCCGTTACACTGACTTACCCCAGGGCCAGGGCTTGGGGATTGCCTGCTGCCGAAGTTTCCTTGGCTATACCGGTCACGTTGTGGAGGTCACAGTGACCCCAGCAGGTCGCGTCTCTGTCGACCGTGTATGGTGCTCGATTGATTCGGGAACTATCGTCAGTCCAGACCGCGTATACGCTCAGGTCGAAGGCGCCGCGCTCATGGGCATTTCACAGGCCATGTACGGCGAGATGCCCATGAAAAATGGGAGGGCGGTGCACAGCAACTTTGACGGTTTCCAGGTAGCTCGCATGACCGATGCTCCCCAAGAGATCAACATCGATATTATAAAAAGCGATGCTGCTCCCGGTGGTGTTGGCGAGACTGGAATAGGCTCGTTCGCCCCAGCATTGTGTAACGCCATCTTCGCAGCAACCGGCAAAAGAGTTCGCGATCTGCCGATTAAGAACCACGATCTATCGTGGACCAACCAATAGACTGACCTCTGTTTTACGTAGTGCAGGCTCCATGAATCCGGCGATACTGAACCCCACGCAAAAACAGTCACCATGTTGAACGAGCTGATCTATTCCGGCACGAGTTGAAACTCCGTTAGAACAGCAGCATGGTCTGATGGAAACTCGGGGAAGCTTCTTTCTGACTGCGACGGGTGGTGACTAATCACCCTGGACTTGATCGCTTCTAGACGTGACCCGATTGCATAGATGTAATCGATTCTGGCGTAAGGATCGCGGTATTCAGGTTCCGGATGTTCCTTAACCGGTACAAATCCCTTTCCGGAAACATACTTGTAGCCTGTTCCGACGGTTGTCCAAGTGTGTCCCAAGGTCGAGTCAAGGATGTCAGGGTTGGACTGACGAAAAGTATCTGAAAAACCTTTTTTGTGCATAGCCTTGGAGACTTTAATCGGGAGAACTCTCGACTGATTTAATTTGCTTTGACGAGTTACTATCGTGTGATCGAGATGGGAAACGCAATTGAAGTCACCAGCGACAATCACGGGTACCTGATCGGAGTTGGCGGTATGTTTTCGAAAATCAGCATGAGCCAAGAACTTTTGTAGTTGATCAAACCGGAGATCATCCCCAGCACAATAATCCGCGTCGCTTAGCTGTTTATTCTTGATCGCCACGATGTGGCGTCCACCGCTGGTCAACCATATATCATAGACGCGAACTTTCTTTCCGTCCGGCAGATTTACCGTAGCCGCGATGAACGAAAACGAGGAGAGCCCTGTCAGCGGTTCGAAATCCGTCAGCGGGTAACGACTAAAAATGCACAAGTTTGCCGAAGCGGATGGAGTGTAATAGTGGAAGTCCAACGCCTTGGCAATGTCGGCGGCCGAGCCGTACGTTTCGATCATGGCAACAACATCCGCGCCGCTCTGTCGAATAATCTCGATTGTGCGATCGCGCGCTGTTTTGCTAGCGATCGTATACTTCGGTTCCTGATTGAGTCGCCCCCAGATATTCCAAGCCAAAACCTTCAACGGTATTTTGGATTGGGATTTATTAGAATCGCTTATCAGCGGATCGGTTTGAACTTCATGGGTACGGGTATTGATTTGCCGCCGTCGAATCCCCGGAACTACGATGGATTCCGGCGGTGCATCATCCCCGTCAAAATATCCGCTGTCCGCAAGTGGCGGCCCTTTCCAAGTTGATGATTTTGACTCGACGGTGACAAGCAACTTGGCTGGATCGATGGTGATCGTCGTAAACAAGGGATCTTTGTAGTAAGCCATTCTTGTTTCGCCGCCGACCCACTTATAAGAAACGGAGTTTATATGCAAATAGGTAACGCCAGCGACTTGCAAAAGAGAATCAACATGAGTGTGCCCGTTGATACAAAGCAATATCTTCTGTCGGTATTGCGTTAGCAATTCCTGAATTTCGATGGCGTTTTGAATCGCATGCGCACCCGCCAACGGTTGATGACTGAGAATTAACAACGGTCGATCTGCCATCAGCAACTCTTTTTCGAGCCACTCTCTTTGCTTGTGGCCGATAAAGGACGGATACCCCTTCTGAGTCGGTGAACCGGTTTCATTTCCGTCGAGGATGATCAATCGCAAATTTCCAAGGTCGCGACGGTAGTAAGCGGATTTGATACCCCACGCTTTGTAGCAGTCTTCGCGAGACAACTTAAAATCAAACTCGTGATTTCCGATGACGTGGACGGTATTTTTGTGTGCCGCATTGAACTTGTCAGCGAAGGATTGGTGTTTCTGATTGGGGAACGCGAAATCACCAAGTTGGACCAAGGCGTCAGTTTCTATACCTTGCATCTCTTTCAAAAAAGCGTCGAGTCGCATTTCGGCATCAACGGCCAAACCGCCGTGTAAATCTGCAAAGACGCCTAATCGAATCGGTTGCTTTGATTCATTACGGGCAAAGAGTTCCTCCGCAACAGGAAGAGAGATTGCCGCACAACTCGCCCCGATTGTCATTCCAAACGTTTTGAGAACTGTCCTGCGTGTTGGGTTTATCATAGTTCCGCCTGATTAAAGAAGGTTGATGTATCAATGTTAGCATTTTCAACCGCTTCCCACGTGGCTTTGTTACAATGAGTATCTCGAAACTTACGTTAACCCGCCCCCTTTTTTAGCGCCGAGGAACAGAAGTTCACCTCCCGCCGCCATTACTCGATTCTGGACCATACATGCAACGCTTAAACATTACAATCGCCGTATTGCTAACACTCGGGCTAACCTGTAGTACGGGCCTTCCAATAGTGAGTGCGCAGTCCAATACCGATTTCTTTGAATCGAACATCCGCCCGCTATTAATCGCGCACTGCCTAAAATGTCACGGCGCTGAGAAACAAGAATCTGACCTTAGGCTCGATTCACCGGAGCACTGGAAAAGAGGAGGACTTAGCGGTCCCGCGATCATTCCCGGAAAACCGGAGGATAGCCTTCTACTGCGGGCCATCAAAAATACCGATCCTGACCTGCAAATGCCACCGGGTAAGACTAAATTGAATCCGCAAGAAATTGCTCTCCTAGAACGATGGATACGAACCGGGGCAATCGCGCCCGGCGGACCCACTGGCACACCACTTGCTAAATTGACACTAGAGCAAGCGAAAAATTTCTGGGCTTTCCAGCCAGCCAGCCGTCCCACACCACCAACGTCCAAATCCATTGACCGCTGGAGCTGGACACCGGTTGATCACTTTATTCTCGCGCGACTCGAGTCAGAGGGCCTATCACCAACACCCGTAGCCGACAAGCGTACGCTTATTCGGAGGGCCACGTTTGATCTCACCGGCCTACCTCCAACGCCTGAGGAAATCCAAGCATTCATCAACGACGGACAGGCCAACGCCTTCCACAAAGTAATCGACCGACTGCTGGATTCTCGGTCTTACGGTGAGCGCTGGGGTCGCCACTGGTTGGACGTCGCACGCTACGCAGATACGGCGGGTGATGGTGCAGATTATCCGGTTCGCGAAGCGTCCAAATACCGAGACTGGGTCATCGACGCCTTTAACGCCGATCAGCCTTACGATGATTTTTTACGGGAACAAATCGCAGGAGATATCATCGCAGCGACTGGGCCGGAAACACTTTATGCTTCACGCGTCACGGCAACTGGATTCTTGGCGATCGGCAAGCGTTACGGATATAAACCATCACCAGACTACCAACACCTAGATTTTGCCGACGTTATCGATTCGGTGGGGCGCTCACTACTGGGTTTAACCGTGGGCTGTGCACGCTGTCATGACCACAAGTACGACCCTATTTCAACTGAAGATTATTACGCTCTTTACGGCATGATGCAGAGCACTACTTGGGCTTTCCCGGGGGGTGAGGAGCAGAAACGTCCCTCCCACTTCCCAGCACTAGTCCCGCCCGAGAAGGCTCGACAACTCGAGGCCGAAAGAAAATCTGTTCTCGACTCACTCGACCGCGAACAAGTCCTGCTTGAACAAGAACGTCAGGAAAATGATGCGAATTGGACCGCCGGCGGCTTGGACCTCGGAATGGAAGCACAAGAAATTGGCAAACCTTTGAATACCCCTTGGTTTTGTGCTGGCCCGGTAGAAGTTCGAGCAGCATCGCAAAGCCCTTATCGAAATGTTCACCCGCAAGGAACACGCGGTGTTCACGTGGGGAGCGGACTGAACACCGACGGAATCCGTTATGTCTTCCCCAATGGGATAAAGGCCAGCGACGGTGACACAATTTCTTTCAACGTTGATTTCCGGACCCAGGCGGGGGCCCAGCAAGAGGGAGCGTATCGTTTTTATCTGGGCCAAGGCGTAGTGCAGTCACTCGCAATCGAATTCAGCGTAACACCAACGGATTTTGTTATTCGCAACGGCGCCGAATGGGAAACTCTCCGACCGCTTAAAACCGGTGAATGGTACACGCTTCAGGTCGTCATCAATACCCAAGAAAAGACGTATGCTGGAGTGATCGGAACGCAAGATGACCTGACACGTTTTGCTCACAAAAAAATGGCGCCTAACTGGAATGGTATTGTCGATTGTTTTATCTGCGACGGCATTGGACACGCGGCCGGACCGGCAAGTGCGCGCGACATCGATAACATTGGATTGATGCAAACCCCCTTTGGTGAACCGGGTAGCCCTGAGGTTATGGTCCGAATTCAAACGGACGCCGCCAAACAACGCATCCTTGAGATCGAACACAAATTGGTTGATTTAGAAAAACGAAAAGCGACGTTGGCGTCTACTCCCGTTTACGAAGTAGCCTATGGCGTGCAAGAAGGTGCGCCGGTTGACGCCCACATTCAACTACGGGGAGAACCTGCCAAGTTGGGAGGGCAGGTACCCAGACGTTTCTTGGAAGTGTTTGGCGCCGAGCAGTTACCGAAAGGATACAAAGGGAGTGGTCGCTTGCAGCTTGCGGACTGGATCACAAGCCCGGAAAATCCGCTGGCGGCACGTGTCCTCGTCAACCGAGTTTGGCAATGGCACTTCGGGCGGGGAATCGTCTCCACACCAAGTGACTTCGGGTTCCGCGGAGCGAGACCCACACATCCAAAATTGCTTAATTGGTTAACCGCAGAATTCATCGCATCCAACTGGTCTATCAAGCATTTACACCGAGTCATGATGCAGTCTCACGTCTATCAACTATCGAGCATCAGCCCATCCGAAAAACCACAAATTGATCCTGGAAACAGTCTGCTGTGGAGATATACGCGACGACCACTGGATGCCGAATCTATGCGGGATGCCATGCTGGCAGTCAGCGGCAATCTCGACCATGGTAAGGCGCAACCCCATCCTTTTCCCGACGTAAACACGTGGGGATTTACAATTCATCACCCATTTCACGCCGTTTATCAATCAAACCACCGCAGCGTGTATTTAATGCAGCAACGTAATCACCGTAATCCCTACCTAGAACTGTTCGACTCCGCAGACCCGAATGTCAGTATAGGTAAGCGTCAACCAACGGTCACGCCAACTCAAACGCTATTTCTGATGAACTCCAAATTCGTTCACGATCAAGCAACCGCCCTGGCGAAACGAATTCTCCTCGCCGCAAAAACGACGGAACGGCGTGTGCAGTTGGCATTCGAAATTGGACACGGTCGACAGCCAAGCAAATCGGATTTCGAGGCAGCGGTAGAATTTGTTACCACCTACAATGAGCAATCTCCTCGGCAAAACCCACCAGCCTCCCAGCAAGAGATCTGGTCGGGTTTAGCCCGCGTGATTCTAACCAGCAATAGCTTTTTGTTTGTCGACTAATATTCCATGAGTTAAGCATGAGTAAGCCATTTACCAGTAATCGCCGCCAATTCCTAAAGGAAGCATCCGGTGGCTTCGCCATGACAGCTTTCGCCGGCATGTGTGGCAATCTACGGGCGCAGTCATCTGATCCGCTCGCAAATCGATCGCCGCATTCCGCTCCATCAGCGGATCGCGTTATTTTTATCTATTCGACCGGTGGAGTCTCTCATGTCGATACATTTGATTACAAACCACAATTAACGAAAGATCATGGTAAATCGATCGTTGCCTCACGGTGGCTCAACAAGCCCGGAGAGTTTACCCGATACTTAATTAAGCCTCGCTGGAACTTCAAACAATATGGGAAAAGCGGAACGTGGGTTAGCGATCTTTTCCCGCATATCGGATCGGTCATTGACGATATCTGCGTACTCAATGCGATGCACTGTGATAGTGACGGACATGACAAGGGGACGCTAGCCGCCCATACCGGTTCCGCACAATTCACACGTCCCAGCGTCGGTTCTTGGGTCAGCTATGGACTGGGTACGGAAAACCAAAACCTTCCTTCCTTCATGGTCTTAGCCCCCGCTGCTCCATACGCAGGAGCACAGACATGGGGCAGCTGCTTTCTACCGGGATGTCATCAGGGAACCCATGTCATCCCGGGAAAAATTCCCATCGCCAACGTCGCTCCTAGAGGATTGTCCCGCCAACAACAACAAATGGAGTTGGGCCTACTGAGCCGCCTTAATCGTAGTCACCAGAACAGCCGTCCCACGGATTTGGCGATTAACGCTCGGATACGATCGTTCGAGACCGCCTTTGGGATGCAACAAGCGGCGCCAGAAGCATTTCAATTGTCCGCTGAGAACCAGCAGACACTTGAAATGTACGGCCTGGAACGTGGCGACACCGCTGGGTTTGGCTGGCAGTGCCTGATGGCAAGACGATTAGCGGAACGTGGCGTACGGTTTATTGAACTGATCGATGTTGGTTCCAACAATAACTGGGATTCGCACGGCAACATGAAAGACCACGAGCGGCTGGCAAAAAATATAGACAAGCCTCTAGCGGGACTTATACGTGACTTGAAACAGCGCGGAATGCTCGAACGAACACTCTTAGTCTGGACTTCGGAATTCGGCCGCACCCCTTTTAACACCACTGCGAATCACGCCGGCAGGGAGCACCACAATTCCTGTTTCACTTCATGGATGGCAGGTGGCGGAGTAAAAGGGGGCATGGTCTACGGAAAATCCGACGCATACGGCATCATGCCTACAGAGGACTCGGCGCACACACATGATCTTCACGCGACAATTCTAAACCAGGTAGGTCTTAATCACGAAGAATTAACCTACCGCCATGCGGGTCGTGATTTTCGCTTAACCGATGTCCGTGGGGAAGTCCTTCACGACATACTCCATTCACAGAAGACCGTCGGCTAACCGACAACCAATGAAATACACTCCCGTAATAACTGCTCTGATTCTTATTACATCATCGCTAGATGCGCAGACGTTTGTCGACGTGACGGCGAATTCCAAACTGTCTGGCATGGCAGGCGGTTCCGCTGCTTGGATCGATTTCAACCAAGATGGACACGAGGATCTCAGCGTTTCAAACCAGGTATGGATTAACAACGGCGACGCAACATTCCGCCAACTTGCAGAATGTGGACTCACGGGATCGGCAGTTTGGGCGGATATCAACAATGATGGATATCCAGATGCCATGTGCTGGACTGGGGCAGGGCATTTGTTTCTCAATCAGCAAGGAACTTCCCTGACCAATATCAGTGATAACCTTCCTGACTTGCCTACCATGATTAGCCTCGCTGCCGCCATGGGCGACTTTAACGGTGATGGCCTCGTCGATCTATATGTTGGCGGTTACGAAGGCCCCGGCTATTTAACCGACGTGATGTATTTCAATCAGGGCGCAAACACCTTTAAGGAAGTATGGCGAACTAAGGGCACTACCATGCCCGCTCGAGGCATTACTACTGCTGACTACGACGAGGACGGAGACCTCGATATCTATGTTTCCAATTATCGCCTTGTTCCCAATACACTTTGGAATAACGATGGTCACGGCAAATTTACTCAAGTCGAAAAAACTGCCAAAGTGGACGGTGATGGCGGCCTTGGCGCCTGGGGTCATACGATCGGTTCCAGTTGGGGCGATTTAGATAATGATGGGCACCTTGATCTATTCGTCGGAAATTTCAGTCACCCGCCCGCATATCAGGATCGCGCAAAGTTTTTAAGAAACCTCGGCAAAGACGCGGCGTATGTCTTTGACGACCGAACAGCCAATGCTGGACTTGCGTGGCAGGAATCCTTTGCATCACCAACTCTCGGTGACTACGACAATGACGGATTATTAGATCTCTATTTCACGACAGTGTATGGCGGGGATCATTGCGTCCTGTACAAAAACACCGGCGATTTTCATTTCAGAGATGTCACGCAGACATCGGGGATTGCAGCAGAAACCACCTACCAGGCTGCCTGGGGTGACTATGACAATGACGGCGATTTAGATCTTGTAACCAAGGGGCGTCTTTATCAAAACAACAGCCCCAAAAAGAACTTCGTTCGCGTCAAACTTGTCGGAACGGGCTTGATAGATAAAATGGCATTGGGCAGTCAAGTTAGGATCACTCTCAACGACCGAGTGCAAACCCGACAGGTCTCTTCTTCGACGGGGCAAGGAAATCAAAATTCCGCTGTTTTACACTTCGGTTTGGGAGATTATACCGGTCCGCTGAAGGCTGACATCTCATGGTTGGGTGGGAAACGAACCGTGACGACACTAAAATTGAATTGCCTCAACACCATCCGCCCTCAATGAAATCACTAACGGAATACGGAGCATAACCAAGCTATAAACGATATTAGTATGGGTAGCGCCGGTATTCGATTTACTTAAGTGGATTATAAAACGGTTTTAAAAATTGCCAATCCGGCAATGAGCATCCTTATATACGGCTAGGAAAACCAATGAATTCCACAGCGAACGATATAGGAGTTGGCGGGCGGTTCTTTAGATTCATGTCACGCGTAAGCACCTCCATCCCATGTGCGTTATGTTGGTTTGTTATTTGTTGTAAACTTAAGTACTATGACGACCATAGTGAAACCCTATACGATATCCTTGCTTAAACCTTGAATATGTCACTAAAACCAATCGCGTCGATCTTTTACCTTACGCTGTGCGGAGTTGCCTTGACAACTCAAGCGCAAACGGTGGATTTCGAGAACGATGTGTGGCCGATATTTCAGGCAAATTGCATTGAATGCCATGGTGCGGATAATCATGAAGGCAACCTGCGCTTGGATGCACGCGCGATTGCATTTAAAGGCGGCGTTAACGGATCCGGGATTATCGCAGGTAAGCCACAGCAAAGCCTGATTTACCAGCGTCTGATTGTGCGGGACGAAGGAGAACGTATGCCTTTGGAATCCGAGGCATTACCGGCAGACAAAATCGATACGATTCGCCGCTGGATTTCTGCGGGGGCTGAATGGCCTGATGGCATCGGGGTCAATGCACAACAGGTCGAGCGACACTGGGCCTATGTTGTACCGGAACGCCCCGAATTGCCTCGAGTTAAAAATCGGGATTGGCCGCAAAACCCGATCGATTTATTCGTTCTACAGAGATTGGAAACCGAGGGACTCGTGCCCTCCGCGCCTGTGGAACGCCGTCGTCTGATTCGCCGAGTATTTCTGGATTTGATTGGCTATCCGCCAAACTATGAACAGGTACAACAATTTATCGCCAATGATCACCCAGAGGCCTACGAGCAAATGGTGGAGGAGCTACTGGCTTCGCCGCAGTATGGTGTTCGCTGGGCTCGACCGTGGCTGGATTTGGCTCGTTATGCCGACAGTAATGGTTATCAAGCAGACCAATATCGCAATGTCTGGCCATATCGCGACTGGGTTATTAACGCCTTGAATTCGGATATGCCATTTGATCAATTTACCATCGAACAGATCGCTGGGGATTTATTGGAATCGCCTACCATGGCACAGCAAATTGCTACTGGATTCCACCGTCTGACCACGTTGAATGTTGAGGGTGGGGTGGACCCTGAAATGAGTCGTCTAAATCAGGTGATTGACAGAGTGAATACAACAGGGAGTGTCTGGTTAGGTTCTACAATTGAATGTTCCCAGTGCCATAACCACAAGTACGATCCGTTTAGTCAAAAAGAATATTATCAACTGTTGGCTTACTTTAATAACACGCCGTTGGAAGTCACCGGGAAAAGTACGGCTTACAACTTCTTTGGCCCAAAGATTGAGGTGGGCCGTACTATAACCCAACAGCGTCAATGGAATGTTCTGCAAGCGGCCGTAGCAAAACAACGAGTAATATCCAATCAGGTGGCTATTCAGGTTGAGCTTGAATATCCTGATTGGATCGCGCTGATATCGACGAAGGTATATAGTGATCCCGCCTGGTTCGCCCTAACGCCCGTCAGTCAAAAGTCGATTCATGGTGCGACGCTAACAGTGCTCGCTGATCAATCCATATTGGCGAGTGGCAAAAACCCAGACCATGATACCTTTGAAATTGAGTTTACAACGGATCGAAAACACCTGAGCGGATTTAAGTTGGAGGCACTGCTTGATGATTCATTACCGGGCACAGGGCCTGGACGCCATACCGCAAAACGTCCCAACTTTGTATTGCAGGAGTTTACACTAGAGGCTGGTGGAAAGAAAATCAAACTCCACAGTGCGATCGCCGATTTCTCCCAACTCAACTACGCGATTAGCAAGGCGGTTGATGGCGACCTAACGACGGCTTGGGCGATTGCGCCCGATTTTTTCAAATCACACTGGGCGGAATTCCAAACAGTTCGCGACATCGAACTTACCGCTGCTCAAACAATCAAGACGACTTTCGTAATGAATTATGGTGGCGGTCGCGTCATTGGGCGTTTACGGCTTTCAGGGAGGACTGGCACTCGACCGCCAGGCACGGTACCACCAGAGATGATAGTGTTAGCAAAGACAACAGATCGCAATCTCAAACAAGAAAAACAATTGCATGCCTTTTACCTGAAACAGCATCCTGAATATCAGGCAACCCAAAAGAAACTGGCCGCAGCTCAAAAACAATTCGATGAATTTCAGTCCCCAACCGCCTTGGTCATGACGGAGATGGAAGAGCCGCGATCGACTTTTTTGTTGATTCGGGGTGAATACAAGAACAACGGCAAACAGGTAAAACCGGCAACCCCAACCGTTTTGCACGAGAATTTAGCTGGGGGTAATCCTAGTCGCTTGGATCTGGCTCATTGGCTGACTTCGACCGAAAACCCACTGGTTTCCCGCGTGACAGTGAATCGCTGGTGGGCGGAGATATTTGGTCGAGGTATCGTTGCAACGGAAGAAGATTTTGGAAGTCAGGGGGATGCGCCTTCCCATCCGGATTTACTGGAGTGGTTGGCTGTTGAATTTATGGAACAGGGTTGGTCCATGAAACATGTTCATCGATTAATTGTTCATTCAGCGACTTATCAACAGGACTCAACAATGCGTCCAGATCTGCAGGTTGTTGACCCAACCAATGTCCTGCTGGCGCGGGCTCCCCGTGTTCGACTTTCTGCGGAAGCCATCCGTGATACTATGTTACAAATTAGCGGGTTACTGGCTTTCGAAATGGGTGGCGCCCCGATTTACCCACCCCAACCGGACGGTTTTTGGCGACATGTGGGACGTAATGAACCCAAATATGAAACCAGCAACGGCACGGACCGGTCGCAGTGCGCCGTATCCTAGTTTCACAAATTTCGACGCGCCGGATCGTACATCCTGTGTTATTAAGCGTAGTCGTACCAACACTCCCCTGCAGGCACTCACATTACTAAATGATCCGACCTATTGGGAAATGACGAGGGCCTTTGCAAACGAAATCGAGGCATCCGCCGACGGCAGTATCCACGGCAAGATTGTCTTTGCATTTGTCCAGACACTGGCTCGCAAGCCAAGTGAACGAGAAGTAGAGATCTTGGAAACGTTGTATGAATCAACGGTTATACGACTGAGAGATCGACCGTCGGATATTCAAGAACTTGTTGGCAGCAATATGGATCGAGCAACCGCAGAATCAGCGGCCTGGTGCTATATTGCCAATGTTTTGCTGAACCTAGACGAAACGATTACAAGGAACTAGTGATGATTCC
>LWDU01033402.1_pt2 | contig 27131 bp, 20 predicted proteins | sample 727161 | NCBI WGS metagenome assembly LWDU01 (sample SAMN04566230, study PRJNA314399) | hydrothermal vent metagenome | isolation source: deep sea hydrothermal plume seawater | place: Mexico: Gulf of California, Guaymas Basin | collected 2004-07-11
TCGATATGGACGGCGACGGCGATCTCGACTTGTTAAACGCCGGTCGCGGTTCAAACAACGTCAGTTGGTACGAAAACCCACTGAAGTGACGCCACCAGCAAATTGATGTACACCGTCTCAGCCGCGCTAATTCGCACTAAGTCGTGGTTTGTACTCCGCTCCTGTCAAGCTCGTCAGGACTGATGTTTGCCACTGTCGCAGTTGCTCTAACATGCCGCGTACCACTTCAGGATTTTTCGCCGCAATGTCATTTTCTTCAGCAACATCATCCGGCACTTTAAACAACTGCACTTTGATTGATGCGCCGTTACCCGCCACAACCAACTTATAGTGGTCCGACAATACCACACGGCTACCATCAAAATCACTCGCGACGATTTTAGGGTGCTTGAAATTTGTAAACGTCCGTGTGTATACATTCCCCATCATCTTCACCAACGGCGTCGTACCGATTTGCAGTGGTTTGGCGATCCACGGTTCACGTTGCTTATCCTTGCCGACATTGTATTGCCAGAAGAAGATCGGAGCAGGGCGATGTTTCAATGATCCGTCAAAAGTTTCGGTCAAGGACAGTCCGTCAAGTTCGCGCTGCGGCAAATCAATTCCCACCAACTCACACAGCGTAGGCAATATATCACTTGTCACGCTGTTTAACTGTGAAACCAATGGTGTTTTGATTCGCGCCGGCCACTCAATCACGCCTGGCACTCGAATCCCACCATCGTACATCTGGGACTTGCGTCCTCTTAGCGGCGAAGTGACAATTCCGTCACCGGGCGTACCGTTGTCCCCGCAATACCAGAGCAGGGTATCATCTCGTAATTTCTTAGCATCCAAGAACTCCCGCAGTTGTCCGATCGAGCGGTCCATCGCGGTAATCTCGGCATACCGTTCTCGCAATATATCACCAAGCGGTCTTGTTGTTGGTCGTCCCGTTTCATTGGACGTCAAACGAAACGTCTTATCGTTGTACTTCTCGGGTAGATCATCGTACAACGCAAGGTCTTTTGGTAAACCACTATATGGTTCATGAGGCGAGCCGTACCAGATCACCACAAAAAACGGTTTATCGTTACGTTTTGCTTTAGCTATAAATTCTGACGCTGCGGCTACCAGAATCTCTGAACTTTCACCTCCGATTTTCTTTGGTGGAGCTCCATTGGCAGACAACACTGGATTGAGCTCAAAAAAATTGTCATGCGACAACCATTCGTCAAAGCCCATTTTCCCTGGGTTTGTCGGCGAGTCACTCTTCACCGGTCCCACATGCCACTTGCCAAAATGCCCACAAACATACCCTTTGGTTTTCAGTAATTGAGCAATCGTAATTTCTTCTGGGCGAAACGAAAAGCCGGGCGTAAAAGTACCGTATCGGTTTGGGTGTCGACCCGTGAGTACGCTACCGCGAGTGGGACTACACGACGGATGCGCGGCATAAAACCTGTCGAACCGCAGCCCAACTGCCGCCATCTCATCAAGCACTGGCGTCTTCAGATGTGGATGACCGTTATAGCCCACTTCGTCCCAACCATGATCATCTCCCATCAGCAACACAATATTGGGTAGGTCTTCTGCCGGTGCGTAGGTTACGGGAATACCAGTAAGTAGTAGTACAAGTAATAATTGAGGGGTAATTAATTTCATAGTTTTCTGTTCGCGTTGGAGTTCGTATATATTCTTAATTATTCAAAAACGTTAAAATTGAAAATCAGCGTTAACCAGTTCGCAAATAACTCTGCCCACCTATCGACTTACTGAGTATCAATTAAATGAACATCGTCACCAATATCTGTCTAGTCTATTTGAGTTTATCTGCTTGCGTGCTTCAAGCGACTACGAGACCTGCTCCTGAGGTTCGTCCGAATGTCGTCATTGTGATAGCGGACGATCAGACATGGTCTGATGCCGGCTGCTACGGAAACGGTGACGTTAACACGCCCTATATCGACCAACTGGCCAAAGAAGGATTAAAATTCAATCTTGCATTCACCGCGACCGCTATGTGCTCGCCCACTCGACAACAACTCTACACCGGACTGTTTCCCGTTCGCAGCGGCGCATATCCCAACCACAGCCAAGTCCGCAAAGGCACCCAGAGCTTCGTGCACTACTTCAAAGAAGCCGGATATCGAGTGGGACTTTGTGGCAAGAGGCATATCGGCCCCGCAGACAGCTTTCCCTTCACCAACGTTACCAAGGACAAACTCGCAGCATTCGTTGCCAATCCAGAACCATTTCTGTTGGTGTATGCATCCGACAGCCCGCACCGACCGTGGACCTCAGGTGACGCTTCGCAATACGACCCTCGCAGCCTCACGTTGCCCCCCTACATGTACGACAATCAACAAACTCGCACTGCTCTTGTCAACTACTATGCGGAAGTCACTGACTTTGATCGTGAACTAGCAACGGTCGATCACGCCGTGTCACTTGCCAAGAAAAAAGACGACACCATCTTCATCTATACCAGCGAACAAGGCGCACAGTTCCCCTTTGGTAAATGGACTTGCTACGATATCGGCTTACACGTCGGATTCATCATGCGCTGGCCCAACCACATCGCCGCAAACTCCCAATCCAATGCGCTTGTCCAATACGTCGATGTCGTCCCAACCTTACTCGAACTATGTGACATTCAAATCCCAGACGATCTTGACGGTCGTAGTTTTGCGGACGTCGTATTGGGCCGCAAAGACCAACACCAACGCTACGTTTTCGGCGTACATACCACACGCGGCATCATTCAAGGCAGTGACTCCTATCCAATTCGCTCAGTGCGCACTCGACAATTTAAACTCATCCTTAATCTGAACCATACAGTTACGTTCCACAACATTGTGACGCGAGGTGGTGGGAATCCGGCGTGGGCAAGTTGGGTGCAAGCGGCCCAGACTGACCCAATCGCGAAGACATTGGTTAACGGATACATGCGTCGCCCAGCCATCGAATTTTATGATCTTGCCGCCGACCCGTTTGAACTAACCAATATAGCCGATCTATCGCAACATCAAAAAGAGATCGCGCGGCTGTCCAAGGTCCTCAAATCATGGATGCGGCAACAAGGTGACCAAGGACACGCCACAGAAATGTTAGTCAAAGCGCACAAAAGCGTGTCAGGTAAATAACAACGTCCGACCTCGCATTCATAGTGCTTTGTGTAAACTCAAGGCCCACGTTTATCCGCTACACAGATACAACCTAACGGAACTGTTATAATATCCATATGCACACCAATCGCCATCGACGACATTTTATCGCACTTGTCACGCTTCTTTGCCTAATCCTATCGATAGAACCATGCGAAGCACAAACTGCTGACAGCGCGGCGGTAATTCCAGCTCTCAACGAATTGAAAGTAAGCGGTGCAGAGCGATCAAACTACGTAACACAAAGTTTACCACCGCGTGCAACGAAGGCCCCCAAACCTAATCTCGCTGAGTTTCGCAGATCCATCCAACCGATCCTCAAATCTTCTTGCGTCGATTGCCACGGCCCCGACACACAAGAAGGCAATATCCGCCTCGACGCCTTCGACCCGAATCTGCAACGCGGAGCGGACGTAAAATGGTGGATCGAAGTCCTCGGTGTCATCAACAACGGTGAAATGCCTCCTGCGGATGCCGAACCACTGAACAGCTCGGATCGCAGTCAGCTCGTGCAGTGGCTTTCCACGGAACTCCAGATAGCCTCGCAAGTCCGTCGTGCCGAACAAGGCCATTCTTCCTTTCGCCGACTCACTCGCTACGAATATAACTACGCTCTCCAAGACCTTCTCGGCATACCCTATAACCTAGCCAAAGATTTGCCTCCCGAAGCCAACACGGATGATGGATTCCAAAACAGTTCTGAAATGTTGCACATGTCTATTACGCAACTCGAAACATACCGCGAAATAGCATCTACTGCGATTACACGGGCAGTTGCGCTCGATCCACAACCGCCCATGCTGCAATGGAATATTCCGATGCAAGCGGCGGCGGCTAGACATTGGCCTGATCAAGAGAAGCAAATTGCCGATCTCAATGAGCAACTCAGGAAAGACGGTGACAAGCAAAAGCACCAGAGAGAACTCGACCAACTGCTCGAAAGATTCCGGCAACCCCACAACAACACTTATTATCGAGACCTTCAATCCGGCCGGACCGTCCGTTCATCTTGGCAATACTACGGAGCTAAATACGCCCACGCGCCTACGCCTACGCCCAACGATATCCCCGTCACACCGACCCACGTAGTCATCATCCCGCGGGGACAATTCCTGATCGTTGAATTAGGAAACCAGATTCCTCCAGTGGGGACGCTGCGTGTCCGTGTTCGCGCATCACAAACTCTACAAACTTCGGCGACACCGCCTAGCCTCAGGCTTGAATTCGGGTGGCGCGCAAGTAACGATAGCCGTGCCCTGATTCGACTCAGCGAACACGATCTCGAAATTAGCGCGAAGTCCGATAAGCCGCAGTTTTATCAGTGGGAAATACCGTTAGGGAATATCTATCCTCGCAACTCCGTACGAACAACCGCCAAAATGGGCGCTACGCCTAACCCGTCCGAATACATACGCTTGTTTAACAGTTCTATCTCCCAGGGCAACATTCAAATTGATCATGTCGAAATCACTGGTCCCATCCACAACCAATGGCCACCGGAATCACACAGCCGAATCTTTATTGACAGCCCCAACCGGTCTGACGAACCGCTCTATGCAAAAGAAGTTCTGGAACATTTTATGCCGCGGGCTTGGCGACGTGCAGTAACCACTGCGGAAGTCCAACAAAAGCTGTTGTTGTACAGCAGCATGCGATCCGAATTTGACAATTTCGAACAAGCTATGGTCGAAGTACTCGCCACAGTGCTTGCTTCACCCAACTTCCTATATGTTGCACGCGACAGCACACTCGAACATAAAAAGCATATCTCTGCCGAGCAACTTACCGATTATGAACTGGCCACGCGGATGGCACTATTCCTTTGGTGCTCTACGCCCGATCAGGAACTACTGGATTTGGCTCGCGATCAACGCCTGCACGAACCGAGCATATTCACACTACAAGTCCAACGAATGTTGACCGACCGCAAATCCCAGCGACTCGCCAAGCAATTCGTCCAGCAGTGGCTTGATCTTCAGTTACTCGAATTCCTGCAGATCGACCCTAAAGCTCATCCACAATTTGACCCGGAGCTTAAACTCGCCATGCAGCAAGAACCTATCGCGTTCTTCTCCGAGATGCTCACCAACAACCACTCCTTACTTGATTTCATCCATGCTGACTTTACGTTGCTAAACGAACGCCTCGCCCAACACTACGGTGTCGCAGGCGTATTTGGAAATGAAATGCGGCGAGTCACACTCACTGACGAACACCAGCGCGGTGGGTTGTTAACTCAAGCTGGTTTGTTAGCCATGAATTCTGATGGTGTTGATTCCCACCCACTCAAACGGGGAATCTGGCTGCTCGAAAGTTTACTGCACGACCCGCCACCACCACCGCCGCCTGCTGTCCCTGAAATCGACTTAGCGGATCCGAAGATCGCTGAAATGACATTGAAACAGCGCATCGAAAATCATCGCGAACATGCGGCTTGTCGATCGTGTCATGCCAAAATTGATCCATGGGGGATCGCCTTTGAAAACTACGATGCCATCGGCCAATGGCGCAACAGTATCGCCGACGAACCAGTGGATGCTTCCAGTTTATTGTTCAATAACTACGAAATAAGCGGCATGGACGGGCTAAAACGGTATTTATTGACGGAGCGTCAGGATCAGTTTACACGCGCATTGACCTATAAACTTGCAACCTTTGCACTGGGGCGACCGTTGACATTTGCAGATCGTTCAAGCATCGACCAAATTGCTGCCGATGTACGTAAACAGGGCGATGGACTCTCCACCTTAATAACTTTGATTTGCAAAAGCGAGCTCTTTCATTCAAAATAGGATCAAGCTGGCAACGTATTTCAGTAAACAGTATCCTTTCACGACGAAAAACACAAATGGCATTTATCATGGATCCAAAATCTTCCACGACGACCGAATCCACAGCCAGTAATACACTCGGGCAAACAATTTCAGCCTTAGACCGCCGCCGTTTTTTGCGTGGGACGGGACTCGCATTGGCGTTACCATTGCTCGAATCAGCCACAGTCCTCGGTAAGCCGGCGACGCAAGCAGACACTCCTAAACGCCTTGCCTGCATCTACTTCCCTGACGGTGTACCAATGCCGTTACCTCAAGATCCAGCCTATAAAGAATGGCTCTGGTTTCCACACGGCAACGGGAAGGAATTCAAGTTCACCAAGTGCTTAGAAGTATTGCAGCCTCTCCGCAGCGAACTTTCAATCCTCTCCGGGTTTTCGCACCCATCTGTCCGTAGTATCCATGGCCACTCCAATGCCGATCAGTTTTTAACAGGAGCTGCGACCGGTGGTGACGGTGAGTACAAAAATTCAATATCGCTGGACCAACTATATGCATCCCACGTCGGCGACCAAACCCGACATTCAACGTTAGTGATGTCAACCGATGGTGGAACGGGGACTCCACGAGGCGCCCACACTTTGTCCTTCAATCGCGCCGGTCGCGCGATCCCTGCGGAGCACCGACCAAAACGCGTTTTCGACATGCTGTTTGTAAAACGTGATGGTGATGCCGCTCGTCGATTAGCGCTCAGTCAGAGCGCTCTTGATGATCTGTTAGCAGACGCTCGATCACTACGGCTGACTTTGTCGGCTAACGATCAAGAACGATTGGATGAATACCTACATTCCGTTCGTGATGCGGAGCTCAAGATCGCCAAAGCTAAAAGCTGGCTGAGTACCCCGTTGCCCAAAGTTACGGCGGATGGCTTGGAATTATCGAGCTACATGGACGCGCCACGGGACTACCTGCAGACAATGTTCGACTTGATTTATTTGGCGTTTAAGACAGATTCCACGCGAACGGCAACCTATCAATTGGGCCGCGAGAATGGAGTGGGGCAGAGTGATCATCTGGCTCGGGCGATTGGCCTGAATCTATCTCACGGATTGTCTCACGACACAACAAAACCTGGCGGCTGGAAGAACTTCGGCATTTATTGCAGCTTCTTGGCTGAAGAGTTTGGGCGTTTCGCGACGCGATTACGAGACACACCAGAACCGGCCGGTCCGGGAACAATGTTGGATAATTCGCTGTTATTATTCGGCTCGGCATCTAGTGCGTTTCATCTTTCTCGTAATTATCCGCTTGTGCTCGCTGGTGGTAAGAACATGGGGTTCAAGCATGGCCAGTATATTAACCACGCCGGCGCAAACCCTCAGGGCGGGCCGTGGAGTGGGGGCCGGGAACCTTGGCAGCAAGAAATTACGCACGACGATATCCCATTGTCCAATCTGTTTGTAACGATGTTGCAGCAATTAGGAGTTGAAACTGAGACGTTTGCAGACAGTACCGGGGCGGTCAACGACTTGGTTTAGCCCATTGGCATACATTCTGATCCATTGCTGTTCATTTGCACTTACGATTAACCTATAATTATTCCAAAGCACTATACCGCTCAATTTCAAAACTTCTGGGCACTTAACGTATGAGCAGGCAACCTCAAAATGCTTCGCGGGTCAGCAGGCGTCAGGCCTTAGTGACAGCTGGCGCTGCTGGATTAACGGGCTTAACGCTGACCGATCTTTTACGAGAAGAGGCGCGTGCTACTGATCGTGGCGGATCTAGCAAGCAGGCGAACTCGGTAATTTTACTATGGATGCGAGGGGGACCGTCGCAGCATGAAACTTGGGACCCGAAGCCCGATGCACCAGTCGAATTTCGCGGGGCGTTCGGATCGCGTTCCACATCAGTTCCGGGAATACAGATTGTCGATATGCTGCCTCAGTGCGCTGCAATCCAACACAAATGGTCAATCATCCGTAGCCTGCATCACAGCAACGCCGGGCACTCGGCAGGTGACCAAATCGTGTTTACCGGTTACCCGCCAGGGCCAGATCCAAATATCAATGTACATCCGAGTTGTGGCGCTATTACCTCGCAACAGCTTGGGCATTTAAATCCAGAATTGCCGGCCTACGTAATGATTCCGCGACAAGTCCCTGGGACCGATTCGGCCTATCTGGGACCGGCCCACAAACCGTTTGAAACATTGGCCGACCCAGCGGCACAGGGAGCATTCAAGTTACAGAACTTCACACTGCAAGAGACGATTAGCAACAAACGATTTACTGATCGTAAGGGCCTGTTGCGTGAATTCGATAAATTCAAATCCGAGACGGATAATAGCGGACAAATGGAGTCGTTAGGGACTTTCCAACAGAAAGCGTATTCTATTTTAGCGAGTGACCGATCTCGGGCTGCGTTTGACATTGACTCGGAGCCGGCGGAGGTACGAGAGCGATATGGATTTGTAGAGACTTATAATCCGATGGACCCTCGCAGGTGTAGCGCGAGTCCTTTTAATCAGCGGTTCTTGTTAGCTCGTCGACTTGTTGAGGCGGGTGTGCGGTTGGTAACTGTGGATTGCCGCTGGTGGGATACTCATGTGCAAGGCATCGATTCGATGAAAAACGGATTTTTGCCGAGGTGGGACCAAGCCTATCCGGCGTTGATCAATGATTTACAACAACGAGGGATGTTGGACACGACGATGGTATTGGCGTGGGGCGAGTTTGGTCGGACGCCACGAGTGAACAAAGACAACGGCCGTGATCATTATCCGAATGTTTTCAGCGCAGCGATTGCAGGTGGTGCAGTGCAGGGTGGACGTGTCGTGGGTTCCTCGGATGCAAAAGGGGCATTTCCGAAGGACCGCCCCGTGACTCCTCAAGATGTTTTGGCCACAGTCTACGATCACTTAGGCATAGACACCCACCGTCACTATCTAGACCATTCTGGTCGACCCGTCCAAACACTACCGTTTGGTGAACCGATTGCCGAGTTACTGTAGGATAACGCCTCGAAAATTCCCGTGCAGTTCCTATTTAACGACGCTGTCATTATCCGCAGCACGAACTTGCTCTAACGTCACCATCATGGAAAGCACGCGTTGCAAGTGAGCGGACGCGAGATTCGTCTTTTCCGCCGGATCTTCAGCTATGTTGTACAGCTCATACCTCTGTTTGTTGTTGGATTCCACGAGCTTCCAGTCACCGATTCGCAGTGAGCAAGCCCGCCAGTTTGGCCCGGCAATATAGATCGGGCGTTCGGCCATTTTCGTTCCTGTAGTTATCAAACCCGAGAGGTCTGTACCGTCCCATGCCAATTCGCGATCGGTCGGAAAACCAGCTAAATTACAGAAGGTCGGCATCCAATCGGCAATGAAAACTGGAGTGGCATTTTTTCCAGTTGTGACTTTGCCAGGCCATGAGACCAGAGTGGGCACTCGCGTGCCGCCTTCGTAGATACTACCCTTTTGGTCGCGCAGTGGTTTGTTGTTGCCGGTAAGTCTCCCAGTAATCGAGTCGTCGAGGGGGTACTTGAGGTCCTTATTCTCAGACCAACTGCCACCATTGTCGCTGGTGAATACGATGAGTGTATTTTGCCGCAGGTCATGTTCATCAAGTGCTTTGAGAATTCGTCCGACGCTGTGGTCCATGTGCATGATACAGGCCGCGTATTGGCGGCCGATTGGTTTGGTGATCACGGCAGGAATCTTGTCGAGCCAATCTTTGGTTTCATTGATCGGTAAGTGAACAGCGGTGAAGGGTACATAAAGAAAAAAAGGCTTGTTGCCCCGTTCTGAATTGCCAGCGATCCAAGAGATGGCTTCGTTGGTGAGCAAGTCGGTAACATGTCCTTCTTCTTCGATGAGAGTTTCGTTGCGATGCCACGTGTTGGTATAGGGGCCTTTTTTATAGCGATGGGCAAAGGAGGTGATTCCGCCGGCAAGTGAACCGTAACTGTGGTCGAAGCCGAAATGGTTAGGCCCCCACTTAGGGAGTGAACCGAGGTGCCACTTTCCGGTGAGACAGGTTTCATACCCTTGGGATTTAAGCGCCCGCGACAGGGTGACCGTGTCAGTTGGGATTGCGAGAGTGTTCGTTGGCGATGTGATTCCGAAGCGACTCCAGCAACGTCCGGTGAGCAGTGCAGTGCGTGTGGGTGAGCAGACCGGCGCGACGTAATGTTGCGTGAGTTCGAGGGACTTTGCAGCCAATTGTTTGAGGTTTGGCGTAGGCGCGTTTCCCTTATGATCGTTAAATGCAACGTCGGCCCAGCCTAGGTCATCGACCATGATGAATACGATATTAGGCGGTGCGGCTTGTGCGGTAGCAGTAGTTGCCAGCATCAACACACCACAGAGTCGCAATATTTTATAAAACATCTCGGTAGTTTCCGTTTCAGTTTGTGTCAATTCGTTTATTACGTGGCCACGTGTTCGCCGCAATCCACCCATAGCATCCGCCTCGACGTTGATTATATCAAAATCGCAGTGCTATTTAACTGGCGCGTAACACATGGTACCCCATTCTTTGTAGGCACCGTAGCGGATGTACACTAACATCGATGCACGGACGATGTGGTCTAACATTTCCGTACACAGTGCCACCGAACCCCTGTTCTCGCTGCTGTTATAGGTTGCCGCGCCATGGATCAATTGACATCTTTGCAAATATATTCGCCTCACCAATTGATCCAAAATGCTCGTCCAGTTTTCTTGCAAATACCACGTGTGCGAACTATAGAAATCCTTTCGAGATTGCCTCGCAGTTAACTCCGTCGGGTCTCGCCAAAAATAATTACTCAAAAACTGATTGTTGAAAATTGTCTCAACCTGCTCGCGATTATCCAACAACACCTGCTTAAACAATTCATCCGCGTCTAATTTTACGATCTTCGTGTTGAAATCCCGCCACGATGAAATGTCCTTCTTAGGAATATTCTCCTCCTCGTTCCACTGCCCGTACAACGCATTAAACGCGATCCACTGATAGACCAACGCCTTGTCGATATCTACTACTTCACCCGTGTCGTCGGACACTAACATCTCAACCTCAGCTAGCCAACTGCACGCACGGTGAAAACGGATCGCTGTGTGACTGCCATCAGGATAACTCTTGCTCAACAATTCCTTGTGCGGTTTCCAATCACGGCGCAGATCTCGGACCGTACACGTTGCATAACCCGTCATGATGAAAATTCCTTATGGAGTTACAGGGACTTGGTATCGCTGAAGGTTTCAGCCATTCCCAACGGTTATTTTTTTATGTCCCCAAGATGTCGTTCCATCAATTTCAGGATCGGCTCCAGCGTTTTCGGGTCTTGCAATCTCCCCGTCTCTGTAGCATCCGGTCTAAGGATCAATACGTATGTAGAATTACGTTTAACATTCAGACGCGGCACAAACTCACTGCGTCCGTTCTTGGAATCCAGACTCAAGTAAACATAACTCATTTTTAATTTTGCGAACCGCCGGTTCGCACTCGAACTCTCCTGCAGAGCTCGACATTCACTGCCTCATATCGAATCATACACATAGACGAAAATTGGCACCCCGCGGCGCTGCGCCTTGGACATCGCGTCATCCAGACCCATATCCGCCGCATTCACTTCAATGGCATTCATACACAACACAAGCAAGACTGCTGCGTAGACCCCTGGCTGCCAATACTTACATCTAATTACGCTCAACGCTTGGTTCATGGGCGATCTATCTATCGTCCTTGAGCGTAACATCGCCTTTGCCCTCGCTAATGTCCCTTCGAATACCATCAACCAGTGCTTTACAACCAGACAATTCCAGTCCTTCAAAGCCTTGTCGCTCCAGTACTGCGCGATACGTTTCATATATGACATAGGTTACCCCTTCACGAACCGTCGACAACTCACGATGCCATGATTGCAGTTCGTTGCGTTGCGCTGGTTTGAAAGTGTTGCCGGCAACCTTATCCAATGCCTCGAGCATTTGTTGTACCATCACAGCACGTCGACCGTGCGCCAAGGCAGTGCGGTCACTCACTTTAGTAACTTGGCCTTTGATAAGCTGATACGTGACCGGTTGACTCGACATGGTCCAATAATGGCTGCGTATTCCATCCAGCAACAATTCTGCAAATGGCATCCGCTCAATTGCTGTTAAGTTGTTCAAACTAAACGGGTTGGCGCTGTCTTGGTAACCAACTTCAACCGCACCATGTTCCAACCGAGCGAGTGCTAACACCCAACCAATACCACGACGACGGAAATCATCCGTGGGTCCCTGCGGGAATTCGTGTAACTGCGACTGCTTGTACCGCTGTGCAAGCGGGGTTCCAACCAATCGACTGAAACGGCGGGAAAGATTCACATAAACACTAAACTCGTCGAGTTCCGAGACAATCTCATTATACGCCTCTAACTGCTCTGCATTCGCCTTCTGTACTAACGGTACCAAGTGATTAAGCGCATTGGCATACTCTTGATAACCTACTATCTGATATGCATCACTTGGGTCGGGAGCATCAAATTGAACTAAATAGCCACGCACGGTGCCTTCCACATAGTTTCTTCCTCAGTAAAAATATTCCGACTTTGCCACAACTGAAAGCGTCCCGTACTCCAGCTTAATGCCACCATTTTCCCAAGACCAAATATATTCATGCCGGCGGCCCACATACGGTGAAGCCAAATTGTTTTCTATTGCAAATGGGTCAATGGCCTTAGCACGATCACGAGGCATTCGCAGCGCGAATCCAGACGCCGGTACCTTTTTCACATGCTCACCCTTCAACAATCCATCGGCCGCGATCCCTTTGCCGTATCGTCCTCGCAACCACCAATGCAATCCTGTATACAATTGATCCGCAGACCGGAACAACTCTTGATGAGTACCACGCGCAAACGCCACCGCTCGCTCAAATTCCCGCAAATTCGGCTGAGGCACGCCCGCAAAATTACCCTTGCGTTGCTGCTCTACAAATGCACGTATGATCTTTATATCCTGGTCCATCGCAAACGCGGCTTGTAATCGCACCTTGAGAGACGGAGAATCTCCGAGAGTGCCTAATGCCAACTCAATTCGCTGCCCTCGCAACGACATCTCCCGCGTCAGACGCTTCTCAGCCTCGGCTTCAATGGTCTGTTGTACTAATTGAAAATCAAATGACAGTGCCTTTCGCTCAGTGGCGCTAAGTCGAGCATTCTGTAACACCAACAGTACCGTTCGAGCAGCTACTTGTGCGGTCCTGCCCAGATTGACCAGATCATTCTTATATACATGCAAGTCCCAGAGGGCACGCTCAAATTCAACGAGCTCCTTGGGTTGATCCGCTGCATCGGCAGCCATTTTCATGATCATCGGTCGCAATTCACCGCTGATCAACTCTTCAACTTCCGCTTGAAAGTGCGGAACCGTGATCAGTAACTCTTTCTTAGTAACCGCCGGTTTAACCGATTTATTTTGCGCCATTAAGCTAAACCTCGACCTAGCAAGGACGACGCCCAATGTCTCGATTCCTTGGCCCGCTAAATACTCATCGATTTCAGCATTTACCGTCCCTCCAACTTGATTAACAATCATCGCGCCAGAATAAACGACGATTCCAAGGTGACCCGTTCTATATGCTGGGATTAATCGTTGGTCTAGTTCGATCTTTACGTTGCGGGGAATCGCCGCTTGCACTTGCCGGACGGTTGTCGCATCGACCAGCAATGCTAACAACACTAACACCACAGAAAACCTCGACAACCCAATTACCCGTTCGGTACGTGTGTGAATACATTGCATGATACCGTCACCTCTGTCTTCCCAGAATCGCAACTAAATGACATTCAATACAATCATTATTCTATCTTCCCACCGCAAAGGCAAGCAGATAACTAAGTTTGTGCAGCACCTTTTGCTACGTGGTAGTCTCGCCGGTCAATCGCTGCGAATTCATGGTAAAATATTTGATTGCTAATCACATAATTTAAGACGAGATCTGGTTCCACCATGCGCTACCATCTAACCCTTCTGTTGCTCCTAATTTTCACGACGACGCAGATCCAGGGAGCGGAAGATACGCGACCCAACCTAGTCCTAGTTCTCTGCGACGATCTCGGCAATGGCGACCTAGGATGTTATGGAAACAAAGTAGTCAGTACGCCACATCTTGATCAATTTGCGTCAACTGGCACAAAGTTTACTCGTTGCTATTCCGCGGCCCCAAATTGTTCACCATCACGAACTGGTTTAATGACCGGACGCACTCCTTACCGCGCCGGCATCCACAACTGGATTCCGCTGGATTCTCCCATGCACGTTCGCCGCCACGAAATTATGCTTTCGCGAATCCTCAAAGATGCGGGATACCAAACCAGCCATTTTGGAAAATGGCACATGAACGGAAATCTGACAAACCAAGACCAACCTCAACCCGCTGACCATGGTTTCGACTGGTCCTTCGGCACGCAGAACAATGCATTACCCTGCCATAAGAATCCGACCAATTTTGTACGTAATGGAAAACGGACCGGAAATCAACAAGGGTTTGCGGCCGATATTGTGACAGATGAAGCTATACGCTGGATCAACGAAGAGCGTGATGCTGAAAAACCGTTCTTTATGTTCGTCGCTTACCACGAACCACACGAACCCATCGCCTCCAACCATAAATACACAAAACTATATGAACGTAAAGGTAATCCCAGTCGGTATGACCCCAGTGTTTCCAGTTTCCAAGCACATCACGGCAACCTAACACAGATGGATTCCTCCTTTGGGCGGTTGATGCTTCACCTAGATGAAGCTCACTTGCGTGATAACACCGTGGTGTTTTTCACTAGCGACAACGGCCCAGCGATCACCGGTGCCCATCCCCACGGCAGCACTGCTGGCCTACGAGACAAGAAAGGTTCCGTTTACGAAGGCGGAATCCGTGTGCCAGGCATTCTTCATTGGCCCGCAAAACTAACACACGCGCAGATCATCGACACACCGATTTCTGGAGTTGATGTATTACCTACATTTTGTGAAATCGCCGCAGCCAAAATACCTGCAGCCCTCAAGCTTGACGGAACGAGTTTTGTGTCAGCGTTGCAGGGGAAACCACTTATTCGCCAGGTCCCACTTTACTGGCAATTCCACGGCGCCCGCGGTGACGACCAAATTGCAGTCATCGACGGTGATTGGAAACTCGTTGGGCAATTTGATGGCGGTAGTCTGAAACCGCACGGTGATATTTTCAAGGAACACCAGAACCTCATTCATAACGTCAAGATCGTCCGATACCGACTTTACAACTTAGCTAACGACGAGACCACTGATGTATCGGCGTCAAATCCAAAAGTATTGAATCGGTTAACAATCGCTATGACCCGTATGTTTTCATCTGTTCAAGCGGACAACCCGACATGGCCAGCTTGGACTTGGCCCCGACTCGAAGGCAAGCAGATAAACGCCTACGTGGAGTCCTTGACGAAACAGTAGTATTTCGTGGATATAGGCAAAGCTCAACCACGTGTTACGGCAAACCGTTAACAATCTTGGTTTTCTGCTCGCGCTTTCCATATCGGCCCGTTGGGGTATTCAAACTCGTCCAAGGATGCCGGTTTCATGGTGATGCTGTAACCGGGTGCAGACGGTGCACGATAACACCCGTCGCGCACAACCACTGGATGCTCAAAGTGTTCATGTAAATGGTCAACGTATTCGATCAATCGCCCCTCGGTGGTCCCGCTGACACAAACAAAATCGAACATCGCCAAATGCTGTACATATTCACACAATCCCACTCCGCCGGCGTGCGGACAAACAGGCACGTCGAATTTTTTTGCCATCAAGATAATCGATAAAATCTCGTTCACTCCACCTACTCGTGTACTATCAATTTGACAAACCGTAATCGCTTGTGCCTGTAATAACTGTTTAAACATGATCCGATTTTGACACATCTCGCCAGTTGCCACGCCAACCCCTAGCGGTGCTAAGCTCTTGGCAATTCTGGCATGGCCTAGGACGTCGTCGGGGCTCGTCGGTTCCTCAATAAACCAAGGCTTAAACTCGGCCAGTCGAGTCATATTCTCGACCGCCTCTTCGACTTCCCAAACCTGGTTAGCATCCATCATGATCGTCGCGTCCCAACCGATTTCCTCTCGTATCAGTTTCGCTCGGTGCATGTCGTCTTCGATATCCCGTCCCACCTTGATTTTAAAGTGCGACCAGCCACGTTGCACACCTTCGCGACACAATCTGCGCAGCTTTTCGTCGCTATAGCCCAACCACCCCGCTGATGTTGTGTATGACGGAAACCCTGTTTCCCGCAACTGCTGAACACGCTCGTCTCGCGTGGACCACGATTGTTCCAATATTTCAAGTGCGTCCTGAGGTGTCAGGGCATCGTTGATATATCTGAAATCAATGCATTTTACGGTTTCCGCTGGCGTCATATCCGCAAGTAATAGCCACAGCGGTTTTTCGGCAACCTTCGCCCACAGATCCCAAACTGCGTTAACAATCACTCCAACTGCAAAATGCATCACGCCTTTGTCGGGTCCCATCCAACGCAATTGACTGTCACCAGTGACCTCTCGCCAAAAACCTCCCATGTCACTGGTAATTTCTTCAAGGGTTTTACCAACAACTAGCCGCCTCAGTGAATCAACAGCCACAGCAATAAGCTCCGTGCCGCGTCCGAGCGTAAACGACAGTCCGTGGCCAACCTGAGTACCGTCAGTAATCAATGTTAGATAAGCGCAAGAGTAGTCAGGATCCGGATTCATTGCGTCGGAGCCATCCAAGTTATCAGATGTCGGAAAACGAATGTCACGAACTTGGATATCAGTAATTGTCAGCGTCATACTTTAAACCGTCTTTAATTCAGTAGTGTTAATTAGTGGTTACTATCAATTCGCTGCTAGTGACCACGCCTCGTGCGTCCTTCAGATCCACAAACCAAACCGTTGCATTTTCAGGAGGTGCCGCGCCACTGACTCGAACATCCCCTATCCTCAGGTTAGTGGTCACCCATTTGCGGTCTTTATTTGCCGCATGAGGCTCCGTGGTGTAATGCAGTCGAGCCGATACTAGTTTGGTTTCAGTGCGTACTGATGCCGTCATCTGTCCGTCCGTTATCGTCGGCTTAAAAACCGTCGGCATCGGGATACCGCCTTTACAATACTGGTCGATAAACACAAAGAACTCCGGAAACCCAAAAATATGTCCATGTCTCATCGCCAGTTGGATGCTGTAGTTTTTCTGGCCCGTCACTAGGGCACACGTTTTTGCATAGCTATCCAATGGATACGCAAAATCATTTGTACCGTTTAAGAACATCACCGGCATCTTCGCAGAGCCAATATACATCGAGGGGTCCCACAGTTTGTGCCACTTAGCAACTTGGGGCGGCGTCATTTTGGCAAACTCCGACTTGGTCCAGGCACTATTATCCTTCAGAAACCCGCAACCATACACCGGCATCGCAACTTGGAAACGATCGTCCAAGCCGGCGACGATGCAAGTCAGATATCCACCCCAACTAATTCCGGTGACGGCCGTTTTAGAAACATCGACTTCATCAAGGCGGCGTAACAGCGAATGCCCGCGTATGACGTTCGCCACCGCATGGTATGTCCATTGATCCTCAAGTGGGTCGTCGATCTTTTGGAACTTAGCGTCATGTGATTGGTCCGGCCCACCATCAACCAGTCGTTTGGCCTCCCCGCCGCGGCCAGCCAAATCCATCGCAATCGCCACATAACCTCGTTTAGCCCATAACAACGCCCATTCTGAAAAAGCTTTCCCGCCGCCGCCGTGCACCAACACGACAGCAGGATATTTTTCTTGATCAGTTTCCATTCCCACAGTTATAGGCGAAGCATAATAAGCAAACACGCTAGTAGCTTTACCGTGGTAAATCTCACCTTCGTATTTAAGCGAATGGACAGGCCCAGACTGGTCCATCCATTGATATTTCGGAGCAGTAAACAAATGATGCAGATCCCATGGATTGGATTCCGGCAGCGGAGCGGGTTGTGCTCCCAATAGAGCGGGGCACAGCAACGCCAACAACAAAAACCGCGTGACACGGCATAAACGATGACGACCATTCATAGCAAACGAACCCCTATTTCAACAAATCAGTTTCAACTTGAAGGCTATCCGCAAACCGATCGCCTTTGACGCCTAGTGCCCGCGCTTGAGTCAACCACAGGTTTGCCAGAGGCGTACCCTCGGCACAATGCAAGTGCATTCCTTGCTGCAAACGTCCGCCGCCACCGCCCGCGACAATAATTGGCAAATCTGTATATTGGTGTGTCGCGCCATCACCCAATCCAGATCCGTAGGTGAAAATCATATTATCCAACAACGTCGAACCATCAAATTCAACTACCGCCGACATTCGCTCGATCATATAAACATACTGTTCCATATAAAATTTATCGATTTTCAACAACTCACCAATAAATCTTTTCTGATTATGGGACATCGCATGATGACTCACGGGGTTATCAAACAGCCCCTCAAACATATACGGTGTATTCCAACGTTCCGGTCCGATCATCATCGTTGCTACATTGGTCAAACCAGCCTGAAAAGCGGCAATCATCAAATCACCCATCAAACGAATATACTCGCCCCTTGGCATTAACGAATCCGTGCCGCCCGGGACGTTAATTCCCTCGACGGTCAAATTGTTCTTCAATTTGGACAGCTTGTCCATCTGCCGTTCGATGCTGCGAATTCCATCGAAGTATTCCGCGAACTTCTCGCGGTCCACCCGCCCTAACTTGCGCTGTAACGACCGCGCATCTTGTAGAACCAAGTCGGTAATGTCCCTTTGCAGCGACATTCGCTTTGTACCAAACAATCGATCATACGCTTGACGAGGGTCGCGGATCGACGGTGCAACGTGCCCAGTTCCATACCAAGAAATATTATCGAAATAAATAGATTCTTTATTGTCTTTGTGGCTGTTACAACTGAGTTCGAACGTGCGAAAAGGTGTCTCGCCACCGATGCTATCCGCAACCACGTGGTCAAACGTGCGATCTAACGGATAAATAGACGAGGCAACTGTCTCACCTGTCGCACTGCTCAAAAAACAGGATGCACACTGGGCGTGTACATCACTGCCATGGCGATAGGTCCGATTCAATCCGCTGACAAACGTCACTTTATCCATGACGCTCTCCAACGGTTCTTGAGTCGCCGTCAAAGATTGCAATTTCCGAATCCCTACCACATGCTCAATCTTGGATTTAGTTTTCGGTTCCGACACAAATTTGGGAATATCCGTTTCAGATTCTCCCGGAAAAAATCCCCGCCGAATAACGCCCATGGGCACATAATAAATCGCCATTCGCACAGACGGCTTGGCAGGTTTCGACACGGATTTCGTCGTGGCCGCTCCAGCCAAACTTTCAAACAACGGCAAAGTCAGGCTTGCACCGGCCGCGCCCTGAATTGTCTGCATAAACTGACGTCTGTTCGTTTTGTTCATTCCCGACATCTATTTAGTTACCAGCTTTCTTTTCCCGCCATTAAAGGCCTCACTCAATACAACTTCGCGCAGTAGCGCTCGTAACCGATACTCCGACTTTGCCGTTTCCCTGACGATCCCCTCGACCGCCAAAACATCTCGATAATCCAATTTCCGCCCGAGAGCGTACGTTAATAAATGTTTAGCCAGCGCAGATGTAAAACGATCTTTTTCAAGTAACAGCGCGTCCTTGAATTCAACGACATTGGAAAATGCATGTTGCCCTAACAACACTCCATTGGATTCCACTGGTTTCCCATCACTATACTCATCTCGCCAAAATCCAACTGGATTATAGTTCTCCAACACAAATCCCAACGGATCAATTTTTCGGTGGCAGGATGCACAACTTGCGTTCTCTTGGTGGGCTGCAAACTTTTCCTTGATCGACATTTCATCGGCAGGGTCGTCAACATTCTTTAACAAAGGGATGTCTGCTGGTGGCGGTTCGGGAGGGTCATTCAAAATTACTGTTGCAACCCAAGCACCGCGAGTAATTGGTTGTGTCTGGTCCGATCTGGACGTCATCGTCATAATGGCGGCATTGGTAAAAATACTACCCTGCCGCCGATCCGTAACGGGAACTCGCTTGAACACCAATTCACCTGGACCGTGAAAGGCCACGGGGTTCGCTGCGTCGTACCAGGTAGTGAGCATCGGACTGCGATAACTGAAATCCGAGTCGATGAATTGCAGAATCGATAAATCCTCGACCAGCACCGTTTCAAATAATAATAACGGCTCGGCCATCAGGTTCATGCCAGCGTTATATTTAAGGAAATAATATTCTGGAAACAATACGGGGTCAGGAGTGGCAGAGATAATTTGTTCCAACTGTAACCACTGCGCCGGAAAACTATCGCAAAATCGCTTCGTAAATTCACTGTTCAGCATCCGCGCTACTTGTGCCGACAACACTTCCGGTCGATGCAGTTCGCCGGCTGTGGCCAGTCGCAACAATTCGTCATCCGGAATACTACCCCACAGGAAAAACGAGAGCTTTGAAGCGAGCGCGAAATCATGATCAGTAATACCAGTCTTACTACCCTTATTACCGCGATCCATGTGTTGACCGAGGTAAAAGAACTGAGGCGAAGCGATTGTGGCTGCAACAACACTTTTCATTGCCTCGGTAAAATTGCCACCGCGTTCTAACTGTCCTACTCCGAAAGCCGTGTACCGTTGCAGCGTCTCCTTATCAACCGGTGCCCGAAAAGCCCGCGTCAGAAACTGTTGTAACCGGTTTTGGATAATCTCTTCGAGGGCGGATCCGTCCAGATCCGCCGGAGTAACGAATAATTCTTGCCAGACACCGACGGTACCTTTGTGAAAATCTGGGCTATTGACGATCGACATCCCCAATTGCAAGAACGACTCTAACAACAGCGGTGACATCGTGAGATGGTCCGCTTGCGTGTCGTACCCATGTTCGGCGCGCAAGTCTTGAGGATACGCGGCAACTCCGGCTAAACGAGGTTCGATCAACTGGGATTTACCAAGCGGACGACTTCCGACTCGTACACTGTCTGGCATTTTTCCGGAAGCCGGTTGATAGTAGTTGTTGTACTCGCGCAGCATCCGCTCGGGCAGCGTAAATACTTCAACATTAAGCTGCAACAAATCCTGCACCGCATTATTGTATTGAAATCTAGTCATGCGACGAACAATTGGAGTTAACCGCGATGGGGCCCGTTTAATTGCCGTAGCACGTAACGACCGCAGAGTGTTCACCAACACATCGCGGTCTGCAACTGATAACTCGGACGCTTCTGCGGGTGGCATCGTGCGGTCGCTGAGTACATCAACCATTTTCTGCAACAACTCAGGTGCTGCGATTAGCGAATTGTCGGTGCGAATTCCCGAGAGATCAACCGCAGCGGGTTCTCGATCCGTGCTTCCATGACACGAAATGCAATGTTGTTCTAGAAAAACCTCTATGGAAGGATTGGCAGACAAGGGAGCAGCGCAAAGGCACACAAATATGGTGATTGAATTGGCCACGGCAGTTTTGAACAAGCTTGACATGTATTTAATTTTACAGGTTTGAAGCAATATGTTCTATGGAGGTCTTACCCAAACAATTCCATGACCGGCTTACCTGTTGTGAGCGGGCGAGAAATGCCGCTATTGGATTCAGGGCCGTTAATCGGGATGTCCATCGCGTGATAAATCGTTGCCGCCAACTCCTCAACTTTCACCGGATTCAAAGTCGGTTGGTTGGCATGCTTGTCCGATTTTCCATATAACTGTCCGCCTGCTATCCCAGCGCCAGCTAGAATTGACGAGAAACATCGAGGCCAATGTTGCCGCCCAGGAGGTTGCTGAGTTAGTACTTTGGGAGTTCGTCCAAATTCGCCGGTCACGACGACCAGTGTGTTTTCGAGCATACCGCGTTCCTTCAGGTCAGTCAGTAATGCCGATAGCGCTTGATCGAGCCGTGGTAAACAAAAACCCATGCCGTAGGAACCGTTGCCAAAAGCGTTGCCCATACCCATATTACCGCCATGCATATCCCAGCTACTTGCGGGTGGTCCCTTCGTTTCGTGATCCGCTTGACCCGCCCAACCATTGACGGTTACATATCGTACGCCCGCTTCGACCATGCGACGCGCTAATAACATGTTTTGCCCCAACGGGTGTCTGCCATATCGGTCACGCATTTTCGGAGTTTCACGATCCATTTCAAATGCCTCGCGGCCCTCAGAACGTGTCATTGCGTCATATCCTAATTCGCGTAGATTTGACCAATCTTGTCCTTTGGGATCCTGCGACAATGCCTTGCTTTCGATTTTCCCAAGTAACTTACGACGTTTTGCCAACACAACGGGATCTCCGAGGTCGTAAATTTGCGGGGGTTTGAAATCATCCATCGAGGGATTGTTTTTGTCGGACCCGACGAACACTGGGGCGTAGGCCGAACCCAAGTAGCCGCCGATACCAAGGTTGGGTGCACAGAACACTGGTGGACCAACGCATTTCATCAACCACGCGTTCGAGACAATATTGCGAGTACTGGGGCTATACTTAGCGACGAATGAGCCGAGATACGGTTGGTCATCACTCACTCCATTTTGAACTCGTTTCAGAGACTGTCCACTCAGGAGATTGTGCATGGCATCAAAGTGATTACTAATGGCGCCGGGATGCGTCATTGAGTTTATCAAAGTGAAGTGGTCCGTTACCTTGGCCAGCTCTGTATGCATCTCATTTATGCGCATACCGGGAACTTTGGTAGCGATCGGTTTATAGGGTCCGCGAATAGAATCTGGGGCATTTGGCTTCATGTCCCAAGTATCCACATGGCTCGGTCCGCCACATAGCAGAACAAAGATGCAGGACTTTTCCGATGACACTGCGTTGCCACTTTTATCGGATGCATCCCTACCAATCACAGCACCTGGCATATTGAGTGCGAGAGCGCCGAGGCCGCCGGTAATCAATGCCTCCCGTCGATTCATATCATATGTATTCATGTGAGCACCTTGCTATAGTTTACAGGCAACTGGGACACCATTAAGTATGAAGCCTACGCACGAAAAACGCAAACCGGCTTTATGGTTGGACCCGCCTTGCAATAACCTGTTTAGCTATTTTCGCACCACAAACCCAGATATACGAACCGCGCCCCCGAATGTTGGATATTTGGTTTTCTATTGAAATTCAATGAGATGTGTTAATTGCGTCGGATGACCCAGGAAAACATCCTGCGAAAACTGGCAGCTTCACCTTGCATCAGAATCCCCATTCGAAATATCTTTCCGGCAGCATATATAAATAATATCGTCGTAAGAATCACCAAACCACACCCTAAAATTGGTTGCCAAAAAGGTATGCTACCCGGAGCGGCGAGCCTCAATAACATTAGCATTGGCGTTGCCGGAGGAAACAGCGACATCGCTGTTGAAAAGGTACTGTCTGGTTCACGAACTACGTTTAGCCATACAAACATCGGGGCCATTGCCAGTAGCGTCACCGGCATCATTGCACTTTGCGCTTCTCGTATATCGTTGACCGCCGCACCAATTGCGATAAACAGTGCGCCAAACATCAGGACTGCCAAAGATTGGAATACCAACAACCAGACGATAATGTGCAAGGGTGGAAATAAGTGAGATTGGTCCAAATATTGCAAAGTACAAAATGCCCCAATAATATAAACGCCAACCGTCGTAAGGCTAACCGCTACATTGCCCGCAAGTTTTCCGACCATGAGTTGGAAGGGTTGAATGGAACCCAGTAACACTTCAGAAATGCGCGCTTGCTTTTCTTCCATAACAGATTGCATCAAAGGTGTTGCTCCGACCATAACCGCCATGAAGATCAACATCATTAACGCCATCGGAAAAATAATCTCTACCACTGGATTCGAATCTTGGGGAGCACTGATTCCACCGGTATCAACATCCCGCTCGACTAGACTCATATTGTTAACTTCAATGGGCTGCATAACACGCTGGATAACCGCTTGATCAATCCCCGCCTGTTCACTGCGGATTTGCTGTCTCGTTTTATTCACCACTTCACTAGCAAAGCGGCGAAAAGCATTGTCGACGGAAGTCTGTGAATGATAGTTAACATTGGAATCCGAATCAGAATCGACCACGCCTTCATCAATTTCAATAAATCCGCTAATTTCCTTATTGCGCACTCGATCAGACAGCTTCAAGGTGGATTCCGGAGGTTTCCCGATCGACTGCGGATCCATAAATTCCAAAATAAAACCAGGCTTCACCTTTCGTCGCTCGTCTCCCTGGCCTTCATAAACCATTGACTGATTAAGAAAAACAACCGCCGCCTTAAATGACTCTTCAAATTGACCCGTGCGGTCGACCACTGCAAACGTTTTATCGGTCGTATCCACCTTGTCTTGCAAAAGCACTTGCGCAACGATCGATCCGATCATCAAGACAGGAACTGCTACAAGAGTAATCACAAAAGCCTTACTACGTATGGACGCGCGGTATTCTCGCAACGCTATGACAAATGATTTATTCATAGGTTTCCTCTTCACTCTCAGGACCGGCGATCCGGACAAAAATATCTCGCAGGGAAGGGCGGCAAAGTTCAAAATGGCGTACTGTACCTAGCTCCATCATTCGCCCCAATAGCGACTGGGTATCCGCATCAGGTTTCAGGCGGAGTTCTTGGACTTGCCCAAAGTCATTTACCATTTCGACCTCTGGTAAGTTTTCAAGTTTTCCTTGTAAATCGCCACCGTCTGCTATTTTCACTCGCACGACGTTTTGCCCAAAGTCGCCTTGGATTGCATCCAAGGTGCCGTCAATCACTTTTCGGCCTTTGAACATCATACAGATGTAGTCGCACATTTTTTCAGCAACTTCCATATCGTGCGTGGAAAAGAGAATCGTTGTTCCCTGTTTACGCAAATCAAGGACCGTACGTTTAATCAGTTCAGCATTGACCGGATCGAGTCCAGCAAACGGTTCGTCAAGAATTAATAATTTTGGTCTCGCGATGACGGACGCAATAAATTGGATTTTCTGGGACATACCTTTGGAAAGAGTTTCTACTTTTTTGTTTTCCCACTCGGACAATCCCAATTCTTCGAGCCAGAAACGCGCATCGGCTTTCCCGTCTCGGTTCCCTTTGAGCGCTGCGAAGAACTGCAGCAATTCAAGAACTCTCATCTTCTTGTAGAGTCCCCGTTCTTCGGGCAGGTACCCGACGAGGTCATTATCAGCGGTAGAAGAGTCTTCTCCTAGCACGCGAATCTGACCCTGATCCGGGCGGATTATTCGTAAAATCATACGGAGGGTCGTAGTTTTACCGGATCCGTTCGGGCCAATGAAACCATAAATGGCTCCCTCGGGTAGCGAGAGCGATAAATCATCTACAGCGATTATATCTCCAAAATGTTTCGTCGCCGATTCTATTTCGACCGCATGCATCATGTTAGTTGCCTTGTTGCTTGAACTTGGTTATCCGCCAATAAACATTGGAATCCAAAACGTTTTCCTTGGACACCTCATAGCGGAATCCGCTAGACGATATGTAGACTATCGGTCGTCATAGTATATGTACGTACAACCAATCCATTTATTCCATTGATAATTTAATCATGCGCATATTTACTGCAAACAATGCATCTCCATATATACAAAAGGTTCTAAGGACAGACTTCAATTTCTTTTTGGTATTCTGCTACACTCTGTTGTATGAATGTTCGCAAATTGATCGCGGTTTATTTTGTAATACAAGGCGTCGCCACGGCGTTGTGGTGGTGCGTTTTATTCTCGGTTCCCGCATCGGCGGAATGGTTCCACCCGACAAATTGGCCACGCGAATCATTGCTCGGGTTTTGGCTCAGTGATTCATTGCTACTTGTGGCAGGTTCGTTTTTCACAGCCGCAGCGGTTGCCTCCAATAAACCATGGGCCAGCATTACAATCTGGACATTAGCTGCAGCAACTTGGTATCCGACCTTGTACTGCCTTGGCGTAAGTTTTATGACCGACCAAGCATGGATAGCATCGACATTGATGACCTGTATGGCCGGGATCACTCTGGCGATGGCTACCGTCTACGGACACTCGGGCCAAACCCCTGCCATGTTCCGCTCGGCTCCGATGACCAAGCTTGCTGCCGTATCTTGGACAGCCGCGCAGATTTTAATTTTCTGGTCGACGTTCCTCTGGATTCTACCCAAAGGGATATTCGAATTAGAGCAACGACTGGGAGTCACCGAGGTTACCCGCTTTACTCCAAATCATCTCGTCGCACCAATTCTATTTGCACTGGCATCCGCCCTCGGAATTGCAGCTGCTCACGCGATGAACTGCACAGGCAAGGGAACTCCACTGCCAACAGCAAACGCACCCAACCTCGTTGCAACTGGTCCCTACCGCTTCGTCCGCAATCCAATGGCGCTCGCAGGAATCCTGCAAGGCCTTTGCACTGGCTGGTTTCTCGGCAGCTATGCCGTTTTGGCATATGCACTCTTAGGGGCTGTGGCCTGGCATGTCTTGGTTCGACCGACCGAGGAACGAGAATTGACCGAAAGGTTTGGCGACGAATATACGCAATACAAATCAAAAGTGCCACTTTGGATTGTCCGGCCTTTTTAGAACCCAACCTTCCGTACGTATCTTAGCGAACAAATCTTAGCGCACAAAAAAAGGCTCCTTCCAATTGAAAGGAGCCTTCGTTTTTGATCAACGAGTGAAATCACTCGCGTCTTACCTTATGAAGGACTTACATTTTCCGCACAAGGGCCTTTAGGGCCCATTGATTCGTCAAATGTTACTTCATCGCCTTCGCGGAGTTCGTTGAAAGTAGTTCCAACGACTGCTGAGCTATGAAAAAATAAATCTTTTGGTCCGCCCATATCAATGAATCCGTAACCTTTGTCCGTAAGACGTTTAATTGTGCCTGTGGCCATTATATCTTCCTAAAAAACTGAATAACTTATTGGTGATGAAGAGTTCATCACCCTTCTAATTAAACCCTAGTCTATGCTGAGAATGCGTTCTTGTGCAGTAAAAGAATGAATTTGTTTAAAATATTTTCAAGAAAGTAATGAAGCGGTGCGGGTCATGACGGTGCACCATTCGCGATTAACTCAACCTTTTTCGATTCTGTTACGCCCTACAAGCGTAAGCGCACAAAAAAAGACTCCTTCCGATTGAAAGGAGCCTTCGTTTTTGGTCAACGAGCGATATCGCTCGCGTCTTACCTTATGAAGGGCTTAC
>LWDU01039600.1_pt2 | contig 27131 bp, 33 predicted proteins | sample 727161 | NCBI WGS metagenome assembly LWDU01 (sample SAMN04566230, study PRJNA314399) | hydrothermal vent metagenome | isolation source: deep sea hydrothermal plume seawater | place: Mexico: Gulf of California, Guaymas Basin | collected 2004-07-11
CGCTTTTTCCAACCCGCCGAGTCGCGTCGCGACCATAGATTCCAACACGTTCATCACCTCGTTCGGTTCAGCGCCGGCGAGCAACAATTCCAAGCCGCGCCGCAACACTTCAGAAGACATATCGCGCTTATCCTCGAGTGCCGCTGGCAATCCCTTAAACCCGGCGATATGCTCATTGCGTGCCAACAGGCCCAGGTCCGTCAGCAAATCAGCAACCTGGTCAAAATTCATTTTTCCCACAGGCGTCTGTTGCAACTGCGCCGCGAGTTCGTCCGTCGTCGGCTCAACAGATCGATCATTATCCTGCATCGCATCCGAGCTCGCCAGATAAAACGTCGCCATCTTATGGCGGATTACACCCGGATTGTCCCCCGACTGAATCGCCATCATCGCTTCGATGATCATCCAACAGCGCGTCTCCTGCTGTGGCAAAATCGCCCGCACCAGGCGCGTTTGCAGCATATCGCGCAAGAGATCCGGCTCAGTGCCGTCGACGATCAACTGCAGCGCCTCGCGTAAAAAAGGATCAACTGCCTGCTGCTCGATTGGCTGCAACGACAAAATCCCTTCTTTGCGCGCCTGATGGGCAATGCCGAGCCACAAGTCGGCCATGTCGTTGGCCGTGAGTTGGTCCAGCGACCGAGCGATAAGTTCCGTCACATCTTCCGGCACCGCATATTGCGCCCCTTGCGCCTCCGGCATTGAAGCATTGCCCGTGGGCCACTGCAATAACCCCCGAGCCGCAAGACCTCCAGTCTGTATCAGTATTCGCCGTCGCACCGACTTGCTATAATTCGAGTCGGCCTGCGACAGCTCGATCTCCGACTCGATAAAACCGCGCACCCGCGCCGACATATTGCGCAAAAAACGCTCGCGGACCGGTTCGGCCGCGCCCTTGAGCGCGGTGACCAGGTCCTTCTGGTCCACCATGCGCAACAGCGTCTGCGCGCCGCGATCGTCCAGACCGGCCAACAGGTCGAAATCGACCCGCTCGATCGCCTCTTCAAACAAAGCAACATCCGCTGCAAATGCAGTTATATCCACTCCGCCTACCCATTCGATCTGTCCCGCAGCAGCCATCTCTAGGGCCTTGGCCAGAATCTTGTGCCGCGCAGGGACGCGCTCTTCTGCGGGCAGGTTGGGCTTGGCCTCGATCTCCTCGGTAATAATGGTCCGTACGCGCTGCGACATATTGCCCATCAGACGCCAACGAACAATCGACCCGGCACCGTTGAAGGCGCGAGTACAGTCTTCCTGATCTATTTGTCGCAACAGCTCCTGTATATGCGTATCGCGCAGACCGGCCAATACATTCAGATCTGCCGCAACCACGTTGCACAGCATTTGCCAATGTTTGCAGCCGTATTCGCAAGCGATGACGTGTTGCGCTTCCTGCAACGAGAAATCTCCCTGTAAAATTTCATCTACAGAAGCGGCAGAAAGTCTGGGAAGATACACCTTGATCCGCTCAGCAGCTTCAGTCGACACGGACTGATGCCCTTTACGCAGGTCTTTGGCCTGCTTCTTGAACTGTTCAAGGCTGGGATTGGGGGGTAGTGTCCTGGTCATAGGACAACTCCTCTCACTAACGCGCCCGGGGTCCGCTCTCTATTCGGGCGCAAAGAAGTCGCTATCTAAATTAGCAAAGTGAAGGTCGGCTCGGCCTTTCCCGCGGACTGGCGGCTCCCTTCTGGAGCACTATATCCAATCTACATCAGTGCGAGAGGGAGATCAACTATATGGGGTGAAAACGCGTCTAAGGCAATGCCTGCGCCTGACGCATCATTTCTGCTTGCGGATGCTCGGACGCAAGACTCAACGCCTCTTTGAACCGATCTTATTGCCGGTCAATCTGCCGTAACTGCCCATAGGCGCTACCGAGGTTAACCAGGGTCTCGACCGCGGCAGACGCCAATACCCGGACCCGTTCCAATGCCTCGACACCGGCTTCGTACTGCTGCAAATGCAACCGGCACACGCCCAAGCCATAGTGGGACCGGGCGTCTTTCGGGTCTTGCTCGGGAAAAGGCCAGCGGACCACGAGCACCACGAAGAGTATCGCCGCCTGGCACAACACCTGGCGTTTCCCCGCGCTCACTGAATCTTCGCCCATATACCGCGCTTTACGCCTTGCTGCGTGCGATCTTTAAAGCAAAACCTTGACCACAACCTTCTTCACTGGCTGCGGCTGATCAACGGCCATGCCCGGCATGTGCGCGTCCTGCGGGGCCAATATGCAGAAAAAACCCTCGCGCAAAAGAAAGAACTCGCCGTCGCCCTCCAGCTTGATAAAGTCGTTTTCCTCCTGATAAGCTCCCGCCGCCAGATTACTCGTCGGCGCATAGCCCATATGCTCGACGCCGGAAGCCACGTATTGCACGTCTAGATACTTGCGGTGCGATTCCCAAAAACCTTCCGCCTTGGGCTTGGAGTCGTACTCCTGCACCATGGCGTAGACCTGGTCACCGTCGATGGCGTAGCGGTCCACCGCGGCATTCTGCAAGTCCGTGTCCTGCAAATAGCGGAACGCCGCCTGTATCCTCGGGCCAAGGCCGTAATACTGGCTGGCATTTTCCAACTGGTCGATAATCATCTGCTGGTCCTTTCCTTATGGTCTGTTAGCGCGTATCTGAAAAATCGCTCAGAGCCTAAAGCGGCCACGGCGACAAGATATATTTTTCAGACACGCCCGAAATAAACGGCCGGTGAAATTTTCCCGCGCCGGCCTAATAGTTGAAACGCGCCTGCAAAAAAGTGCGGCTGATGCGCAAACTCTCGCCGGGCTCGCGATCGGTGCGGTCCTGCTCGACCAACGCCCACTCGACACGTTCAAGCCGCGGCATTATGTCCATCACCGCGTCCCAATCGACTGTGCCATTGCCGAGTTCCCGCCAGGTGAGCCCTTCGCGACCCGCCTTGCCCGGTGTGCGCTCGTAATCCTTGAGATGCAAATAACCGACCTGTTCGCGGTGCTCGGCGAGAAAGGCCGCCGGATCCCGGCCCGCCACGTGCACCCAACCCACATCGACACAGAGATCCACGGCGGCGAAATCCAATTCGCCCAATAGCAGGTCCATCGCCGTTGTGCCCCCACCCAAATCATCGAACTCGTAATCGTGGTTATGGTAGTGGAACGCCACCCCGGCGTCGCGCAACCGGCGCCCAATTTCATTGAGATAGGCGATGCTCTCACGCCAGGTCTCAACCGTGCGCTCGGGGCCGCCGAGTATGCCCGAATTGCACAGGTGCCGACACTCCAAAGTCTGCAGCTGCGCGATCAGTTCATTCACATCGGGTTTGCGGCTGATCGACGTGTGCACGCCAGCACAGACCAGGCCGCGCTCGTCGAGCTGGCGTTTAAACAGGTCCGCGTCGCCGGTGCCCCCGCCTTCAATCGCGTTATATCCCGCCTCTTTGACCTGGTCGAGAACAAACTCCGCGTCATTTTCCATCGTGTACTTCGGCCCAAAAACGATCAGATGCCCCCCCAGCCTGGGCAGCGTCATAACTTTCCTTTCGGTCAAAGGACGGCTCTTATCCGCCCGTAAGTCGCACCGAGATCCATAGCGGCATTCTCCGTCGTATCGACCTCGATGACTTCGCCCCCAATTTCGAGGGCATTCCAATAGCCGGTCCCAATGTCGGCGACCAACTTCCCCAGGCCAGCCCGGTCTTGTCTTATCGCCGTGCCCCAGATGCGCGCGCTCCTGCAGTTGCCCGCGCATCGATCAGGTGCGAGCAATACCTCCGCCGGAGCGATACCATCGCACCTGGATGATATCTGGTTGAAACGCTTCCTGCAACTCAGCGCAATGCGGCATATCCCCATTGCGCTGAAAGACGATAATATGCAGTCTTACTCCGCCCTATCCCCCGACAAACCAGAAGCATTACAACACCGTCTCGCCGTACTCGCCGAATTAGGTTCTGAATGGGCCTATGTCTTCCAGCTCCAGGCCGATGAATACAGCCAACACTGTTAGTCGGGTGGCACCTTCGAGCAAATCACCGGGCACGAAGAGGACGATAAGATCAATCCCAGCCGAGCCGAGGAAGGAGGAATTGACTCGGATCATTTCGACTTTATCAGACATAACGGCGCTCACCTACAAGTGGAGGTGCGGCAATCGACGTTTTATTAATGCATAGGCCGCAAACACTCATCGCCATACGCTACAAGAGCCTGGTTATGCAGTCTATGGCCTGCCTATTACTCAAGAAATAGCAAAAACTATACCCTGGAGCAGCGTACAAGCCAAGCCCGGGCGAGAAGGACTGACTTCTCGAAAATAGGCCAATCGAGCCTATTAAATAGACCTTCGCCGACAATACCCCCGGCGAAGGCACGACGCCTGTCGGGCATTTACCCTACGGTACGCACCACAAATAGCTGCTACAGATCGGAGTATTTACTGATCGGTGCCGAATGCACCTGCCGCTCCGCCGTCTGCTGCAAACTCGCGATCTCTCCTTGTGTCGCGGCCACGGAGGCGGCACTGTCGAGAACTTCGATCGCCAAGGTCGCGCGCCGCGTCTCACCTGGACCGATCTTCATCAACCGCCCCTGCTGACGTTCAAAGGCCTTGCTATTGGGATAGTCGGTAGCCGGCTCTAGGCCGGTGACATAACCGTCTGCGATAGAAGCCGTGTTCTTCCATTGCGTAAAGGCGGGCAATTCACCCTTGTCGAAACGCAAGACCACCCCTTTGTCGGCCGCGGCATTGCGCAACATCGCCAAGGTCTTCCCGTCCTCCCCGGCCAACAGGTCGTACCAATAGGCCTGCTCCACATAACCAGCCGTCGGACCGGCATAGGTTTCATAGGCCTGCAGACCTTCCGCCGCCCGCGCATCGCGCGGCGCGACTTCCCGAGCCGCCACTTCCAAGCGCGTGCCTTCCTCCAAGAAGGGCGCGCCGAAGTTGCAGTGATAGAGCAACTCCATCTCGGCATCGATAGCTTTCTCGTTGCGCACTTCGTCTTCGATCAGCAATGAATTTGAGCCCACCTTGGTCGAGGCGCGCGCCAGCAGCCGATACTGCGGGCAAAACAACCCGGCCTCGTGCACCTCGCCGATCACCACCAATTCCGTCGGATCGCCGGGTATAACCTGTATCTCGACCCGACTGGCCGGCGTATTGGCGATCTTGCCGTGCAAGGTCAGCGCCACCTCACTCGGCACGCCCATATTGTTCGGCACCACATCTGTTCCCGGCGCGCCCATAGAATCGAGCCCACAACGGACGACGACTTCGTCAAAACCGGCGAGCCAACCCAACCCCCCTCGATCCTGCAGGTCAATCAGACTCGGATGCACCGGCCCTTTGACCGGGGAGTTCCAGGCCAAATCCAGGCCTTTATAGGCCCCCTTCCATATGCCCATCCCGCGCGTCGGCAATACCGAAAAAGACAGCGCGCCATTATCCACCTCGATAATATCCACCCCATCGCTCGGACCGCCGCGCAGGGTCGTCTTGCGAATCGACCAGCCTTCGTCGGCGAGCCCCAAATCACCGGGTCCGATTTCGATACTGTCCATCCAGACTCGCGTCGCCTGGTCCGTCAATACCCACGTCTTCGCTTCAGCCATTGAACCTTCTCTCCTCCCCATTCGGTTATAGCCGCCAATCGCCCATGGCGGAATTTAAGTTTCTTTCGCGGTGCCGATTCAAACGATGCTCGCAGCCTCGACCAGCGCCCGCACACCCTCTAACGAGCGGTGAAAATCCCCGCCGACGCTTTTCATCGTCAAATAGCCTTCGTAGCCGCTTTCGTGCAAGACCTGCAAACAAGCGCCGTGGTCCACTGCCCCCTCGCCAAAGACCGCCGGCGCCCAAATCCCCAACCGCCCCTCACTGCGGAAAGCCTCTATCACTTCCCGATCGCCGCGCCGCACCCAATCACCCAACCGCACATTGCAGACGGTCCCGGCGAGGCGTCTGGTCGCGCTAACCGGATCCTCGCACTCATAGTAGAGATAATTACCCGGGTCCAAACAGGTCCCGACCTCGGGCCGATCCGCCAACTTGACCACCCACTCCTGGTGCCAACTCGCCCCGACGAAAAAACAGTGGTTTAGCAAAGCCAGCCGCACATTATAACCCGCAGCAAACTCGGCCAGTTCCTGCACCTGCTCTATCAGCGGGCCCACCCCCTGCGCGAAGTGCAAACCACCGGCCTCGGCTGCGCGTCCCTCCGGCACCGGCTGCGAGTCGATGGCTGGAAAAGTAACGACCTGCGCCCCGACCGCCGCCGCCGCACGAATCTGGTTTTTGAGCGTCACCACAGCCTGTTGACGCCGCGCGTCACCATAACCTAAACGCGTACCCGAACCAACCGCGAAGATCTCCACACCCAACTCCGCAGCCAATTTCTTCAGCGCCGCCGCGCCGTCGACATCGCGCGGATCAGCGCCCCAATGCGTCTCGTAAAACTCCACGCCATCAACGCCGACCTCGGCCGCCGCGCGCAATAACCGTTCACCCGTCGGCACCTCGCCCGCCAACAAGGGCTGCAAACAGATGCTCATCGCCCCGATTTTAACCATGCGCAACCTCCACTTTTTGCCCCGTGCGCCCCGATTCCTGCGCCGCGAACACCAGCGCCATCGTCGCGCGGATATCGCGAGCTGAGGCCTGGGCCAACGGGCGACCCTCGGCAATAGCGGAAAGGAACTCGCGTTGAATCGAATGCTCACCCGGCAGCTCCACTCTTTCGGGCACCTCACTTACTTCGCCATTGAGCTTCAACACACCCTGTGTTCCCGACAACTGGATCGTGCCCTCGGTCCCGGCGACCGACCATTCGTAGCCCAGGGAATGATGAAAGGAAAAGGCCACGTTGATCAGCGCACCGCTCGGCGTCGTGGCCACCAACGAAACCTCATCTTCGATATCCACCTCGGGATGCGGATCGATATTCTGCACCATCGCATAAACCGACTCGGCCTGTTCACCCAACCACCACAAAATCGCGTCCAGCGAGTGCGTGCCGATTCCGGGCAGGATTCCGCCCGACAGCGCCTGCCGGGCAAACCAGCTCTGCTCGTCGCCGCCGCGTCCAGGGCTCATCCGTCGGTGCACGATATGGCGCACCCGGCCTATCTCTCCGGCATCGATCAGTGCTTTGATATAGCGGATATGCGTAAAGAAGCGCAGACTCTGCCCGGCCATCAGTAATAGACCGCGCTGCCCGGCCTCGGCGATCATCCGGTCGACATCGGCCATATTCAACGCCAGCGGTTTCTCCACGAAGACATGGCGACCGGCCGCTAGCGCCTTGAGCGCATAGGTCGCATGCAGGTTGTTTGGCGAGCAAACGAAAACCGCCGGAGCCTCTTCTGCCGCCAACGCCTCGTCAAGATCGGCATAGGTTCGCTCAACGCCAAATTCGCGCTGCACATGCTCGCGCGCAGCCTGCGAGGGATCGACCCCGGCGACCACCCCGCCCAATCCCGGCAATCCGCGTATGGCCTGTAAATGCCCGGTGCCCATGCGGCCGCAGCCGACGAGCAAAATCTCTACGGGATCGCTCATGCGCCCCTCCTCAAAGTGTCAGTGTATAGGTGTAAAGTTCTTGATACGGCACAAAACCCAGACGCTCGTAGAGCCGCACCGCCGCCATTCGCTCGCGCGAGGTGTTGAGCCAGACCTCCGCATAGCCACATGCCTTCAGCTTCTGCAATGCCCGCACGTTGAGCGCCGCGCCAAGCCCTTGGCCGCGGTGCGCCGGATCGACCCCGACCCAATGCAGCAACCCCAGCGGGCCTCCGCCATAGTCAATTTCCCAAGCGCTGGCCGTACCCACTAGTTGTTCTTCGCGTTCAGCGACGACGATCCGCTCATAAGCATTAAAAGACATCGGCGGAAATTCCCGAGGGAAATCCTCTTCGGTCCACGGGCTACTCTCGGGAAAGCAGGTGTTCTTCAAACGCACATACGCCGCTTCTTCGCCTTTGGCCAACGTCCGCAACGCATAGCCCGGCGCTATATCGCAAGCCGGCACAGGGGCGTCGAGCGAGCGCCGCATCCGCAAAGACCCCATCGACAGCCCGACAAAACCCGTGGCCTGCAAAAGCTGTACCGCCGCCGCATTCGCGCTGCTAACATCGGAGACTGCCAGCCTTTGCACTCCTTGCTGCCGCAACTCCGCACAGACCTCTTCCACCAGCCCCGCACCAACCCCGCGACCCCGCCACGCTTCGCTCACCGCTACAAACAATTCCGGCGACTCCCCACCAGATACTGATGCCATCCCGACCGGCTTGCCATCGGCCATCGCCCAGGCGCCCGCCTCACGCATAGAAGCGCCCTGCTCTAATGCAGCATAAGCCCGATTGTATTGCCCCAGATACGTCTCCTGCACCCTCGGTAAAACTTGTACAAGAAATTCCTGCGGCGCAGCCGGCTCATCGACGAAAGACCACATCAGAAATCGAGCTGCACGGCGACGGGTCGCCCGGCCTCAATCGACTCGGCCACTGCACAACACACCGCCACCGAACGCGCCCCGTCCAGCGCGTCAATCAACGGCTTATCCCCCGTTTGAATACAGGCCAGAAAATGCTCGAGCTGTTCGGCGCAAGTATGATCTTCGGTGCGGATCTCCACCGGCAACTGCATAAAACCATCGGCGTGGGGAATGCCGTCGATAAAAAGCCGGTCGTTGAGCACCGATCCCTTGGTCCCGTAATAACCGAAGTTCATCGCATACGGAATCTTCGCCCCGCACGAGACTAGGCACTTACCCAGCGCGCCGGACGCAAACTTCAAACTGGCGATCACCGTATCGTACCAGGGCGCCGCCGGGAGATTGCGATTGGCGCCAAAGGCGCTCACCTCGACGATCTCCCCGGCGATCCAGCGCATCAAATCCAAGGGGTGGCAGGCCCCACCGATAATCGGCAATTGCCCTTCCTGCTCCGCGTCCAGCCACCAATCGTGCCCCGGTAAATCGAGAAAAGGTCCCAAGTCGTGCACATAATCCCCCTCGACAAAACAAGCCTCTCCCAGCGTACCGTCCTGCACCAGTTTGTGCAACGCGACAAAGATCTTGCTAAAGCGCGCCCCGTGCCCAACCATCACCTGCCTGCCCGAAACGCGCGCCGCGGCCACAATCCGTGCACAATCTGCCAACGTCACCGCCAACGGTTTTTCAACAAAGACATGCTTGCCCCCCTCCAGTGCCTGGACCGCCTGCTGCACATGCTTGGAGTTAGGCGTGCATAAATAAACGACATCCACTGCTTCATCCGCCACCACATCCATAAAATCCGCACTCACCCGCCCAGCACCATACACTTCCTGCAATTCCACCGCCGATTCCTCACTGCGCGGCGTCGCACAAATAACCGCCAGCCGCGCCTGGGAATGCGCCGCGACCACCTTTATATGCTCCCGGCCAATATATCCCGTGCCCACCACCGCAACGCCAATCTCACGCATTAATTCCCTCCAATAATGAGGCCTACTCCACGACGGAGACCCCCGACAAAAGCGGGTTCGGCATGAGAAGATTCACCCATCTCTCGCCTCCTACAAGGAGATCCACTCCACGCGATAGAGGATACTCCATTGCCTCCCACACCATAATATGAGGCTCGGGCATGACACGGAGGAAATTCACCCGCGCGCGATATTTCTGCGACCTACATCTGCCCGTGTACGTCGGGGTTACCAACCCGCCCTACTATAGGCGCAAGGGGGCCGTGCTGTGATATTCAGTAGAACCGTGCCCGCCCCACCCCACTTGCAACTCCTCCCATCTAACAATACTATATCTCCTGATCGCGTACAGCCTCTAAGGTATAAGCAAAAAACACCTGCCAAAGCAACTTGCAAACGAAAGGCCAATCCCCATGTCGAGCATCCCAAAACGATCCCTGCGCACCGGCGTCGAACTCAGCACCTTGGGCTTCGGCGGCGCGCCCCTAGGCGAACTCTTCGACCCCGTCAGCGAAACCGAGGCGCAAGAAACTCTGCAAGCCGCCTGGGACGCCGGCATCCGCTACTACGACACCGCGCCCTTCTACGGCTACGGCAAGAGCGAACACCGCCTCGGCCACTTTTTGCGCCAGCAGGAGCGCAAAGACTTCATCCTATCAAGCAAGGTCGGCCGGGTGCTGACCGCCACCCGCGACCTCGACTCCTTCGACAAAGGCGGCTGGATAGGCGGCCTGCCCTTCGACTATCGCTTCGATTATAGCTACGACGGCATTATGCGCTCGTGGGAAGACAGCTTGCAACGACTAGGCCTCAGTTCGATCGACGTCTTGCTGATCCACGATCTCGACAGCTTCTTCCACGACAGCGAACAGCGCTTCTCCGCACACCTCAACCAACTGATCACCAGCGGTTGGCGCGCGCTCGACGAGTTGCGCTCGCAGGGGCTGATCAAAGCCGTCGGCACCGGCCTCAACCGCATGGGCGCGCTGCCACGGCTGATCGACGCGGTCGATCTCGACCTCAGCATTGTCGCCATGCCCTATACGCTATTGGACCAAGAGGTCCTCGAAGAGGAGTTCCCGCTCTGCGAAGAGCACGGCGTGCGCATCGTCATCGGCGCGGTCTTCGCCTCGGGCATCCTGGTCTCCGGCCCGACCGAAGGCGCCCGCTACGCCTACGATACAGCCTCGCCCGAAATCCTCGACAAAACCCGCCGCATCCAGGAAGTCTGCCAGCGCCACGACGTGCCCCTACCCGCGGCAGCGATGCAGTTTCCGCTCGGGCATCCGCTGGTTTCGGCGATCATCCCCGGCGCGATGGAGCCGAGCCATATCCAGACGAACGCCAAGTGGTTCCAACACGAGATTCCGGCGGATATGTGGGCAGAGCTGAAGACGGAAGGCTTGCTGCGCGAGGACGCGCCAACGCCCTAAGTGCAGCGACACGGGAGAGGCCGGTTTTAGTCAGCTCTACTAGAAATAGAAATTGAAGGACATAAGGAAGAAATTCGCAATATAAAATATCATTACCTTATATAATCACATTATTATCAATGGTTTACAAGATCACCCTGCAGCCGCTGACACATCGGTGCCAGCCATCTCGCATTCGCGGGACCGGACAGAGAAACCATTAGATAAAGCTGTGATCAATCTCTATGGTACTGTTTAGATTGGTTTTCCCGGTAATACCAAATACAACTAGGACACAGAAATACTATGACCCCCTTAGATCAGGCCATAAACGAAATAGATGTCTACGGTTTTACGCTTGTCCCCGACGTGCTAACACCAGAACAGATCGGCACGCTCAAAAATGCACTAATCCAGAGCGCTGAACGCAAGGGCGAAGACGGCTTCGAGAATCGCGGCGGCGCCTCTATGCTCGTGCGCAATCTGCCAACGCTGGATCCAGCTTTTTTCCAGGTCATCGACCATCCGGTCATATTGCCGCTGCTCGAACATTTCTTGGCGCAATCGCTGATCCTCGGCAGCCTCAGCGCGCGCATCGTACGGCCAGGCGACGGTTTGCAGAACTTCCACAGCGATATCCCCGGACACATGCTCAACCCGCTCTCGCCGGTGATGATGAACACGGTCTGGCCGCTGGTCGATTTTAATCCCAAGATCGGCGGCACGCGCATCGTGCCCGGCTCGCACAAAAGCGGTCACGACGGGCCGCCCGAAGGCTTTGACGTTCAACACGTCTTTCAACCGACGTGCAAAGCCGGCAGCGTGTTGATCTTCAACGGCCAGTGCTGGCACGCGGGCGGCGCGAACGATACGGCGGACAACCGCTACGCCGTCTTCGCGCACTACCGAAAGTCGATGCTGATGTTCCAACTCGACCCGCACGACAATTTCCCCGACGAATGGTTCGAGCAACTCAATCCCCGCCAGCGCGAATTGCTGCGCATGCAACAAGGTCTGCGGGCCTTGCACGCGGCGGATGAGCATTTTGCACAACCTGCGAAACAAAGCAAATAATGGGTCGAAACACGCCGTGAATATCTCGAGCTTTCCGCAAGTTCAACCAAGCGCCGATCGGCGCGCTGGCCTCTTCGCGCTCCTCAATCAAACCACATATCGCCGAGCGCCACTTCAACTCAGACAGCTTGCCCGACCGTTTCGTGCACGAATTGGCAAAGCAACACGCGCTGCCGACCAAAGAAATACTCGAGTCCTTCGAATTCTTCGTGCGCGTGCGCAAACACGTGCGCGCGCCGCAAATGGCCGACCTGTGCTGCGGCCACGGGCTGACTGGCATCCTCTTCGCCCTCTTCGAACGCTCCGTCGAACGCGTACTGCTCATCGATCGGACGCAACCCCCGAGCCACGCCAAAGCGCTGGACGCCGCCATCCGCGTCGGGCCGTGGGTCGCCGACAAGGTTCGCTATCAGACCACGCGCATGAAAGACGTCGGTGAGCATCTCGAAGCGCAGACCTCCGTCATCGGCATCCACGCTTGCGGTACCCTCACCGATCGCTGCATCGACGACGCGCTTGCGACCGGCGGCCACGTTGCGCTGATGCCCTGCTGTTATCCCGATCGCGGCTGCGAAGCCCCGGCCGCGCTGCAACGGTCGCTGGGCACGCGCCTGGCTTTTGATATCGACCGCACCTACCGTTTGCAAAACGCGGGTTATCACGTGCGCTGGGATGCCATTCCCGCAGAGATCACGCCGATGAACCGGGTACTGATCGGCAGCAAAACTGCGACGTCAGAGTAAGAGAAAAAACGGCGCGAGTAAGCGAGCGCTGTCAGCCGCGCCCCCGTGGCCGGACCAACCACACACGACTTCAGCTAATACTAGGTGTTAGAAAGGGTCTACTAATGCACTGGGAAAAACTACGCGATAACCTCTACCGCTTCCGCGACAGTTGCCACGTCTACGCCGTCCGCGGCCCTTCTGGCACCGTGCTCGTAAATGCTGGCACCGGCCGCGCCGCCGAACACCTCGACAAAGTCACCAATGGCGGCACATTAACCGTCCTGCTCACCCACCACTTCCGCGACCACAGCGACGGCGCCCTACGCCTGCACGCGGCCGGCGCAGAAATCCTCGGGCCCTACTGGGACCAGGAATACCTCATTGACCCCGAACAGCACTTCCGCGAACGCCAGGTCTGGAACTCCTACGACAATCGCTGGGACCGATTTTCGCCCGTGCGCGCGCAACCCGTCTCCGGCTGGATGATGGATTATGAAAAACGCGCAATCGCCGGTTTAACCTGGGAAGTCGTGCCCACCCCGGGCGCAACCAATGGTGCCAATAGCTATGTTGTCACGCTCGACGGCCAACGGCTAGCCTTTGTCGGGGAGACCGTCAGCGGCCACGGCCGCACCGGCCGCATGGCCCCCTTCCAGTACAACTACAATGATCTATCGGGCGCGGTAAATGTCTGGCACGCCGCCGCGCGTTTGCTCGAAGCCCAACCCGACATGCTGCTGCCCAGCCTGGGCGAAGCCAGCGACGACCCGGCCGGATCAATTACCGCGCTCAGGGACAATATCAAACGCATCGGCGAAATACAGCCTGGCTTCGAAAACCAACTCACCACGCCCGAAGAAGACGACATAGACCAGATTCTGCCCCGGCTCTACCGCTCGCGCTATGCCAACGCCAGCACCCACTTTATCGTCAGCAAGAGCGGCAAAGTGCTGACGATCGACTACGGCTATTATACCATCGGCCATATGATGCCCGGCAAGAGTCACCGCTCCAACCGCCGCTCGGCCCTACACGGTTTGCGCGGCCTGAAAAAACACGTCGGCGCCGAACGCATCGACACTTGCCTCGTCTCGCATTTCCACGACGACCACGTCAACGGCATCCCGCTTTTACAGCGCCACTTCGGCACCGAAGTCTGGGCCGGCAGTCAATTCTCGGATCTCCTGGAAAACCCCATCCACTACGACCGACCTTGTCTCTGGCACGAGCCGATCCCACATCGCGATCACCCTCTATCCGATGTCGGGCCACACCCGCTTCGCCACCTTGATCTGCATGGAAATTGACGGCGTGCGCGTCGCCCATACCGGCGACCAGATCTTTTTCAGCTCCCCCGACGGCATGGCCTTCGGCCCAGGCGCGCAACCCTTCACCAACCACGTCTACAAAAACGGCCTCGACATCGGCTGTTATAAACAGACCCTCGCCGATTTGCGCGCCTTCCAACCCGACTGGATCCTCACCGGCCACACCGCGCCCTACCAGACTAGCGCCGAGTGGTACGAGACCATCGAACGCGGCGCGAAAGCTTTCGACGAGGTGCATCTATCACTGATGGCCTTAGGTGACGACGAGGTGCACTTTGGCGCCGAGTCGCAAGGCGGCAAACTCAAGCCCTATCAATTGCTCTTGCCCGACGGAGGTACTGCACAATTCACCGGCTGGATCCTCAACCCCTTCCCCACCGCGCAACAGGCGACGATCGAACTGATCGGCCCCGACGGCTGGGAAAGCGAAATCGTGCAAGTCGACTTGGGACCACGCGAACAAAAAGACATCAGTATTGCGATGAATATCCCACCCGGCACGCATTGCCGAGACCACCCCGTCGGCCTGGACCTCGTCGTCGACGACCGCCCCTTTGGCCAGGTGGCGGAGGCGTTGGTGACGGTGGGGCATGCGCGAATGTAAAGGTCGATTTTCACCCACGGGAATCCTGGCTATATTTACCCACAGACCAAATCGAGACTGTGCGGCATTCGCAGTGCCTACAAACGAAAGAATGACCCATGTCGACCGCAGCGCTAAATAGCCAACAGAAATCCCTGTTCCAACAAGGCTACGACTATTCACCGCAAGAGCTGAGGGAACTGGCCTGGGGCCTGCGCAGCCAGGACGCTTTACAATCAATATTGCGCCAAGGCCGCGACCAGGTTTACAACCTGGGTGCGATGGCGCGATGGGAGAGCACTTTATGAGCCTGACCCCGACCGAACAACGACAATTCAACGACCTCGGCTACCTCGTCAAAGAAGACATCTACAGCCAAGCCGAACTGCAACCCCTAAAAGGCGCGCTAACCGCCCTCATTGACCGAACCTGCGCCACCCTACAGGAAGAAGGCCTGCTCGGCGAAGGAACCTTCGCTGACAAACCCTTCGAAACCCGTCTCGGCGCCCTCTTCAAAGCCAATACCGAAGTCGGTGAACGTATCAACAGCGCGATCATGGGCTACAGCGGCGGCGGTTTCAAAGAGCAGGCCATACTCGACTTTTTGCGCCACTCGCCGCTGGTGTCCCGTCTACCGCATCCGCCCCAAAGCCCCCGGTTACACCCGCGGCGCCGTACCCTGGCACCAGGACTCCGGCTATTTCCTGCCGCACTGCGACAGCAACCTGATCGTCACCTGCTGGATTCCGCTTGTCGACGCCACCATCGACAATGGCTGCCTACATGTATTGCCCAATGCGCATAAAAACGGCATCGTGCGCCACTACACTGGCGGCCAAGGCGGCTATCTAGAAATCGTCGAGGAAGACTTGCCCAAACCCGAACCCATTATCGTCGAGATGCCCGCCGGTTCAGTGCTCTTCATGAGCAATCTGACCCCACACGCCTCCTTCGAAAACACCACCGATATCGTCCGCTGGAGCGTCGACCTGCGCTACGAGCACGCCGACGCGCCCAACAACATCGACGAACACCCCAAAGACTTCGACCCCGAACGCGACCCCGTCACGATGGCCTGTTATCCCGGCGAAGGGGACTTTGTCATCCAAGACCCGCAACACCCCGAACGCGAAGTCACCGATATCGAGGATTTCCAAGAGATTCGTATGCGCTACGAACGCCATCCCGCCCGTTCACCCGGCCGCGGTTGGACACCTATCTGCGAACAGCAGACCTAATGCGCACCCGCAAAGCCGAAGAGATCCGTATGCGATACCAGTACCGCCGCCTGATCCTGTCGGGCAAAAGCAAACTCCCCCACAAGACGGCCGTGCGCCTCATCGGACCGGACTGCGCTTATCACCTATATGCCAGGGGCGCTCAAGCGTCCTCGTCCAATACCTGACGAACTTCTCGTAACGCCTGCACAATCGAATACGGCTTTCTCGGCAGCTTGTTATTGAAATTATGGGCCACACCGGCCGTCAACTGTCCAACCGCCTCTATCTGCTGCGACTGACGGGGCTACTCTTCCAAAACCCTGCGATCCCTTATATCCCGTATCGCCGTCACCCTCGCCTGACTTTCCTCTTGCCGTGCGCTCATTTTACGCTCTTTATTATCTTTTATAGTATTGGGGATATTGTCCTCGATAGAGGATCTCGCTAACAAGCACACCTAAAACTTCCTATAATCAACTTTTAAATCAAAGTCTCGAGGAAACACTTTCATGACAACCACAGCCACCCCCAACATCGACAGAATCATCAACGAAGTGGACGAACGCGGTTTCTGCGTAGTGCACGATGTCATCTGCCCGGAAAAAGCCGACGAAGCCCGCAACGTTCTGCACGATCTGCTCGACGCCGAAATCACCGAGCAGGCCCGGGAGGCCCGCACCCAACGCGTCGGCCAAATCGCGGTAAAACACCCCATCTTCCTCGAGTTGATGTGCCATCCCTTCGTGCTCGCCGTCTGGCAACGGATGTTGGGCGAGGATATTATGTGCTCCTCGTGGTCAGCCAACACCGTCTACCCCGGCCACGACCATATTGCCTGGCATTCCGACTACCCCTATTGGTCGCTCAAACCGCCATGGCCCGCCGGCAACCTCGCCGGCCAGACCCTGTGGATGCTCGACGACTACACCGAAGAAAATGGCGCCACTGCCGCGATCCCGAACTCGCACAAAAAGGGCCACTTTCCCGACGAGCCAAAAAACGAATGGCGCGACGAGGGCGAGATCTTCATCGGCACCCGCGGCAGCGTGGTCTTCGCGCACGGCGCCTGGTGGCACACCGCCCGCCCCAACAAAACCGACCAATCGCGTTCCTGTCTTTTGGGCATGTATCTGATGCCGTGGTTTATACCGCAAGAAGACATGCGCGCGCAACTGGAGCAGTTGGAAAATCCCTCCGAGATAGTACAACAACTGCTCTGCGGAAAACAACACCGTCCGAACACCGTCGGCGTTTATTAAATACCGCCAACGCCGATACGCCAGGAAACAGAAAGGCCGGGAAAACTAATAGGTTTCAATTTCAAAAAGATCATCAGCTCGATGTTGATGGCCGAAATACTCTGCCCCGCGTACAAAAGCAAGATCGTCGAAGAGTCGTGGGACGCCTACTGCCAATTTGCCGACGATTCCCGCACCAGTGCCATCTATTACGCAACGATCTCGGCAAGCGGCCAACGTTAGCAAATTGCGCCGACCCCCATTATTATAGAAGTTCTCCCGTTCGCAATACCGGTACTTTCAGAACGTCCGAGGTCCGCCTGGGGGTATGCCCCGAGAGCGGCTTTGCAGTCCCCCCAGAGCCGCAGGAATCGGCGTAGGGAGATAGCCCTCGGAGCATTCGCAGAATGCGAAGCGAGAATGAGCGATGGGGCATACCCCCAGGCGGACCGTCTACCCGACACATCCACCGCGCAGCATTCTCCAACTCCAGGAGAATAACGATGTCCACCGACCGCCCCTGGGACGGCACCACAGTCCGCTACCCCGACCCCGCCATCGAAGTCATTGACGAAGAGCGCTTTGGCCCTTTTAAAATCGGCAACTCCGCCGTCGAGCGCCTATGGACCGGCGCCCGGTGGACCGAAGGCCCCGTCTATTTCGGCGACGGCCGCTACCTGCTCTTCAGCGATATACCCAACAACCGCATCATGCGCTGGGACGAGACCACCGGCCAGACTTCCGTCTTCCGCCAACCCTCCAACAATAGCAATGGCCACACACGCGACCGGCAGGGCCGCCTCGTCTCCTGCGAGCACTTTACCCGTCGCGTCACACGCACCGAGCACGACGGCACCATCACCATTCTACTCGATCAGTTCGACGACAAACGCCTCAATGCGCCCAACGACGTCGTTGTACACTCCGACAATAGCATCTGGTTTACCGACCCGGGCTACGGCATCCTGCTCAACTACGAGGGTCAAAAATCCGAATTCGAATTGCCCACCCGCGTCTACCGCCTCGATCCAGAAAGCGGCGAGGCCACGGTAGTCGTCGAGGCGCAGGAACGGCCCAATGGCCTGTGCTTTTCTCCCGACGAGAGCATGCTCTACGTTTCTGATACCGGCACTCCGCGTAATATCATGCTCTTTGACGTCGACGGAACAGTCTTGCAAAACGGTCGCGTCTTCGCTGAGATGGGCCCCAAGGGCGGTTCCGACGGCATCCGCTGCGATATCCACGGCAACCTCTGGTCGAGCGCCGGTTGGGTCGGCAACGGCTACGACGGGGTACATTGTTTTGCCCCCGACGGTGACTTGATCGGCAAGATCCATCTGCCCGAGACTGTTTCCAATCTCTGTTTCGGCGGCGTGATGAAAAACCGCCTCTTTATCACCGGCAGCCAATCGCTCTATGCGGTCTACCTCGAAACTCAGGGCGACCAGAAACCCTAAGGGGTCATGCACACCTTCGATCGTATCCATTACCATAATTTCAAATAGGACCTAGCCAATGAAAAGCTATCTCGAAGGCTGCACCGTGCCCACAACCCAAATCGGCCAGGCCGAGATCCCCCGCCTGATCATGGGCATCCATCCCTATGACGGCTGCTCCTACCAAAACAAAGAGCGCGACGCCGACAACTTCCGCGCCTTCAGCCATGTCGAGCCCGTCGCCGACGTATTGCGCTGTGCGGTCGAGGAAGGCGGCATCACCGCCGTGCAAGTCGACCATATGCTGCCCAAACTCGACCGGCTGCACCTGCAGGCGATCTGGGAAGCCGAACAACAGACCGACACGCAGATCGGCATGGTCGCCTATATCTTGATCCCGATAACGCTCGACGGCGAAATCGTCTCCTACTCTCAGCGCGCCCACTCTACCTTCTACGGCCGCAACGAAGAGGTGGCCGGCGATGATTTTCGCCAACACTTCCACAGCGACAAGATCATCCGCTATAATCTCGGCGACACTTTCGACGGCATCGTCACCCCCGCCACCGTGCCACCCTACAGCGAAGCCGAAGCCGCCCGCTTCGAAATCGACTACGGCATCCTAGAACAGTACCTCGGCTTTTTCGCCGGCTGCGACATCCTCATCGCTGACCCAGGCGCCGAAGTCGACTTGCTGGCGATGACCGGCCGCTTCGACCTGATCCGCGAATACCTGGCCTTTCTGCGCCAACGCTTCGACACCGTCATCACCAGCGTGCACCACGCCGGCATCACCATCCCGCTCCTAGAAGCAGAAAATCTCCCCGTCGACGGCTACCTGACCACCGTCAATGCCCCGGGCACCTTCATGTTTCCAACCCGCGACCTGGCCATCGACGCCATCAAAAATGCCACAAAACCGGTCATCGCCATCAAACCGATGGCCGGCGGCCGCTTCCTCGGTCACCAAGCCTTCGAATATGTTTTCGACGAGGTCGGCGTAGAGGCGTCGATGTTTGGTATGGGTACTATTGATCAAGTGCGCGAGACGACACGGGCCGCTAGAGAAGTATTGGGGGCGGCATAATTATTTTTATACGAGGCGCGTCTTGACGGCTAAGCTGCGGTCAGACGGTCGGATTGCGGGGCGACAGCCCTGGGCGCATAAAAATATCCTGCGCGGCACCCCCGAGACCGACCACCCACTCATCTAATAGACAAACCACTATGCCATACAAAATAGCCCTAATCGGCACCGGCGGCCGCAGCCTAAGCTACGCCGCCGCCTACCAAAAACGCGACGACATAACCATCACCGCCCTCGCCGACCCCGACGCATCCCATCGCCACACCATGGCCGAGCGTGCCGGCCTTACCGATGAATACGACGAATACGACGACTGGCGCGACATGTTGCGCGAACAGACCGACCTTGACGGCGCCGTCATCTGCTCGCCCAACCACCTGCACGCCGAACACGCCATCGGCTGTCTCGAACGCGGCCTGCCCATCGCCTTAGAAAAACCCCTCGCTCCCACCAAAACCGACTGCGAGAACATCATCGATGCTGAGCGAAGCAACGATGGGCGTACTCTGATCGGCTTTGTACTGCGCTCGGCACCCTTCTACACCAAGATCCAGGAACTCATCACCCGAGGGCTTATCGGCCGCATCGTCTCAATCCAGGCCGACGAATTGCCGGGCGTCGGCGTCAGTTCGGTCATGAACCGCAGCCCCTGGCGCCGTTACCGCGACAAAAGCGGCGGCTCGATGCTCGAAAAATCCTGCCACGACTTGGACCTTTTAAACTGGATAATGGACTGCCGACCCATAGCGCTCAACTCCTACGGCAACCGCCAGATCTTCGTCACCGACCCTGAACTGCCCGAGCACTGCGGCGAGTGCCACCTGCAAACCGCCTGCCCCTACTACAATCCCACCCGCTCCGAGCACGAAGACGAGGGCGAAGAGGCCTTGCACCAATTTATCCGCGAGGACGACCGCTGTATTTACAATATCGACAAGGACGTGCTCGACGTGCAGACGCTCAATATCGAATACGAGAGCGGTGCCCTCGCCAGCTTCGTGCTCAACTTCCACGCGATGGGCCCGCGCGCCGGCCGCAACTTCCACGCCGTCGGCACGCAAGGCCGTATCTGGGGAAACCTACACGACGCAAAAGTACACCTCTACCGCAATGGGCCGGACAAGGAAGAGGTCTTCGACTGTTCGGGAGACGGCACCGGCCATGGCGGCGGCGACCAGCGACACGCCTATGAGCTGATTACAATGATGAACGACCCCAGCTATCGCCCACGACAGAACGCCTATGCCGGTTATTTAAGCGCGGCAATGTGTTTTGCTGCGGATATTTCAGTGGAGGAAAAGCGGCGGATCGATTTTCGCTTTGGCGAAGACGGCTTTGTCGAACTGGTCTGATGAAATAACCCAACTTAACAAGCACGAGCCCGCTAGCCAAAATATTGCCATAGATCCCGATGAGAATGATATTCGATTTTCACAATAGCCGAACCCGTCCACCCGCGCGAAAGAAATTAAATGAGCTACACCCACTGGATCTTCGACCTCGACAACACCCTAGCCGACAGCGCCATAGATTTTGACGCGCTGCGACAAGAGTTAGGCATACCGCCGGGCAAACCCATCCTCGAAGAAATCGACACTCGACCCGACGCCGAAGCCGCTTTGCTGCACAGCCGTCTCGGCGAACTCGAACGCGACTTCGCCCGACGCGCCACCCCGCTACCCGATGCCGAAGCCCTGCTCACGGCACTCGCCGAACGCGGCGCGCAACTGGGCATCCTCACCCGTAATAGCCGGGCAAACGCCTTGGAGACCTTGGCCGTCTGCGACCTGGCCCAACACTTTGAACCCGAGTGCGTGCTCGGCCGCGACGAAGCCGCCCCCAAACCCGATCCCGAGGGCATCCACAAACTGCTCACCGCCTGGCACGCCACAGCGGATAATGCGGTGATGGTCGGCGATTATCGCTATGACCTGGAAGCCGGCCGTCGCGCCGGCACCGCTACGATTTATTACGATATCGAAGACAGGGACCTATGGACCGCCGAGGCCGATATGCGCGTCCGCAGCCACGCCGAATTGCTCACCTTAATAGAGGGGGAAAATGCATGACCGCCGGTCGCCACTAGCCTTCCGTAAGCGGGGTCACGGTGCGCCGCCGAACCGCTTATCGCGGTCACAACCACCATTTTTATTTTACCAATCCCGGTTGCTACGATAACGACCAACGCCTGCTTATTCCCTCCGACCGCGAAGACCGCACCAACCTCTGCCGCATCGATTATCTGCGCAGCTATGTCGGCTTCCACGAAACCTGGGAAGCCAAGCCGCTGAGCCGGATCATCAAGGTCGCCGTCAACGACTCGGGCGGCGAAACGATTTTCGAGGAGCGCTACTGGATCGGCCACGTCAACACTTCACCAACGCAAAACGATCTGCTCACCTTCTGCCACGAAGGCCCTTGGGATTGGGTCGACAACCGCATCTGGGGCATGAATGTCGTCAGCGGCGAGGTGTGGAAGATCCGCGCCGGGTTAGACACGTTGGGCGAAGTCGCCTGCTTTATCGCTTCGAGCACCTTCCACCATCTCTTATCGCCCCCTATTTCACCGCCTATCCCGACGCCCGCTTCTACGCCGCTCCCGGTGTCGCACAAGAACACGCCGACCTGCACTTTACCGACACCCTATCCGATTGCTCGGGCACGGCCAACTCGTCGAAACCGGCGGCCGAGCAATCCTCAAGCAGGCCTATTCTTTCTTGCGCCCCTGATCGTAGCGTTCGACGAGCCATATAAAAACGCGCACCGCGGCGGGCAGCCCGAGACAGAAATACGTCGTCCACCCAAAGACGCTCAGTACCTCGCCCCGCGTCCCTAGCTCATGCCCTCGATTCACCATATACAGCGCCCCCACTGTCAACGCCGCTACCGCCGCCCAGGCTATCCAGCACATCGCGCAAAACGCTAAAAAAAACCGCCGCGGACTGTCTCGGGCCTGTAGTTGCCTGCCTCTATCTTCCATTGACATTAGCCACCCTATTGCCCACTATCCCTAAGTAGCCAAATTTTTTCATGAGGTTATAGATCTTCTTATTTAAACGGCAAATACGAATCTGCCACAGACAACTCCGCAACGCGAGACGCACTCACATAACAGCAACCATCATCCAACAAAAAATCCATGTCCCAAGACCCACGCGCCACCTCAGCCGGCAACTCAATCCACATGATCCGCTCCCACCTGCGCGATATCCCGCAAGTACCCCTGCCCGAAAACTACACTATCCGCCCGGTTCGCGCCGACGAAGGGGCCCTGTGGACCGAGATCGTGCTAGCCGCCGAAGAATGGCTCGACCTTTCAAGCGACCTCTTCGTGCAGGAATTCGGCCTTGATCTACAGAGCGCCGCCGAGCGTTGCTTCTTTATCCTTAACGACCAAGACTACGCCGTCGGTACCATTAGCGCCTGGTATCGCCACGACTACCGCGGCTTAGACTACGGCCTCATCCACTGGGTCGCCAATCGCCCAGCCTACCAGGGCCTGGGACTCGGAAAGGCCGGTTTGTCCTTCGCGTTGACTACACTCGCGCAATGGCACGACCGCGCCTTGTTAGGCACCCAGACCAAGCGCCTACCGGCCATCGCCCTCTACCTCAACTTCGGTTTTTTGCCCGACCTCGAAGAGCCCGGCGCCCGCGAAGACTGGCAAGGACTCAAAGAACAGCTCAAGCACCCCGCGCTAGAGCATCTCGATCTCTGATCAGGTTGCCCACAGCAACTTGCCTATGACGCCAGTTCGGACCCCACGTTAATCCCTATGTTGCGCGCAGCCCTTTAACCGAGCCCCATATGTCAATCGACGTCCCGCCCCGCATTTATGTCTTCGACTTCGACCAGACGATCACCCATATCCATACCGGAGGCTGTGCCGCCACCCCCGAAGAGATTAGCGAAGAGTATATCCACAGCAACCTGAAGGACGGCTTCGTCGAACTGATCAACAGTTTGGCACAGAAAAACATCCGCATCTATATTGCGACCTACGGCGACGACCGCTTTGGCCGCGACTTCGACGGGGCAACAGTCGGTCATGCCCTGGTTAAGCGTTATATGGACGTCGCCTTCGGAGCCGATCAGACGCATTTTTACTTTGAACAGGACAACGCGGGCGAAATGCACGGCAATATCATCGCCCGTTGCTCACTCGACGGCAAACATTATCATTTAACGCGCATTCTAGCGCGCGAAGGCATCGACGACAGCGACCCGCTTGCTATGCACTCTATCCTGCTGCTCGACGACGACGCGCAAAACGTGCACTACTTCGCCCAGCGCGGCTGTGCAACAATGGTGCCCGATTCGCCCTACGACTCGGCCCACCAAGCGGCGGACCCCGGCCTTATGAACGCGCTATTAGACGGCTTGAAACCGGCTTAACAAAGCGCTTCCATATACAAGTGGAGTCGGGGGGGCCGGGTCGTGACAACGACCCGAGGGACTAAAAACGCCCGGCGCTCGCACCCCGCAACCGGACCGTTCTACGCCGTCAGCCCAAGCCGCTGCAACTGCTCCATCGGCGCCCGTAAGCGGTTCAGTTCGTCGCGCAGCTTGCTCTGCATTGCGGCGAGCTTGTCCGGACGCGCTTTTGCAAGATTCACCAGTTCGTTGGGATCGGCCGCCTTGTCGTGCAGTGAGGTCGGATCCGGCCAGGTCATGCCGTCGACCACCGCCCGTCGACCATTTTCATACGGTCCCAATTCATAGCGAATAAAACGCGCCAGGTGGTAACCGTACCAGTTGAGCGGTTGGTTTTCGGCCGTCGGCGACTGGTGCAAAGTCCACGTCCCGTCGGTAATCGACACACTCTTGCCAAACATGCCCATCAGCGCGCAATCGCGCGTACCCGCCGCCGGGTCTTTGAGCAACGGCAATAGATCGATCCCGTGCAATGGCCGGTCTTCAGGCATCTCAGGCAACGGACGCCCTACCGCCGATAATACCGTAGGATAAATATCCATAAGCTGCACCAGTTGATCCCGGCGCTGCCCGTGCCCCGACTCGGGGTGGCATAAAATAAAGGGGATATGCGCGCAGCCATCGTATTGGTGCGTACCCAACTTGCCCATCCGGCCGTGGTCGCCGTTCCAAGTGCCGTGGTCGGTAGTAAAGACCAGCAGCGTGTCCTCCCACAAGTCCAGTTCGTCCATCTTATCGAAGAGCACGCCCAACCAACGGTCCAAAAAGACGACCTTGGCAGCATAGCGCGCCCGCATATTGTCGAACTGTCCCTGCGTATAATGTTCGCGCCAGGGGGCATAGGGTGCCGCCGAGTTCAAACCCTCGACCGCATAACCCTTTGCATCGAACTGCTTGAGTATTTCCTCAGGCGGATCCCACGGTTCGTGCGGATCGAAGATATCCAGGTGCAGATAGAAGTCTTTGTGCGCGCGATTGCGTTCGAGCCAATCGGCGGCCTTGGTGCAGACTTGAGCGCAGAAATAATCTTCTTCGCGCTGGCGGATAAAATGCACGTTGCGCCAATGGCGTTCGTTTTTGCCCAGACGGTCCCCTTCGGGGCAGGGAAAATCGACGGGGTCGGTATAGAGCGCGTCAGACTCGATTCCGCGCACAAATTCAAAACCCGTATATCCCATATGGTAATTGCCCGAACCCTGCTCCCATAGATGAAAATGATCGGTCAACAAACAACTCACCCGCTGGCCCTCTTGCATCATCCACTGCACCGAGCGATTCGGTGGGCCCGAGACCTGGCGCGGCAGATCGCGGTCCTCTTCTTCCAACGGCCCCCAACCCCGCTCCAAAAATTCTAGCCGCCCCGTATAGATATCGCGGCGGGCGGGCATGCAGGGCGTCGAACCGATATAGGCGTTGTCGAAAACGGTGCCGCGCTCGATGAGCCGGTCCATATTCGGCGTTGGCACCCGCCACGCCGGAGCCTCCTGGCTCCAGCACTGGTCGAGCGGCAAACCGCCGGTATAGGCGCCGACATGGTCGCGGCGCAGCGTGTCGCAGAGGATGGTGATAACATTCATAGATAGGGGGCCGGGTTATGGGTGACTTCACCGAGCAAAGCGTTGACATAGGTGCGGATATTAAAAAGGCGGCACTCGGCCTGGGCCAGTCGGCCACGCGCCAGATCACCCGTCTCGTCCCACCAAGTGCCCAGCTTCAACCGATTCAGTCCTTTGTATGAGACTTCGGGATCCTGACTGCGACAATGCTGCCAATAGAAAGTTTCGACAAGATGCACATAAGTGGACGTCTCGTAGTCCACACCGAGCATCAACAGCTTGCCCGCAGCGACATAGGCCCGGTACATCGGCGAGTGGAAGCCGTAGGTCTTGCCCCACGGCGCGCGATCCCACGGCGAGGGAAAACCCACCCGGCTCAAGTGCCCGGCGACAAAGTCCGCCGCCCGACCGCCTCTGGCCGCCACCGAGTGCGAGTAATGGTCCGAGCGCACGGTACCTGACATCCGACGAAAATACTCGGTGAGCCAACCGACCGTGGAGTGCGTCGTCGCCAAATCCCAGCCGGCCGCGCGCTGGTCCCGTTCACTCGGAACGAGTTGGAACGAGGGCATCAGGATCAGGCCGGCCGATCCGACGGCGTCTTCCAGCGCCCGCACCACGGTCTCGGCTCCACCGTCCACCGGTCCCAGGCTTTTAAAGGAGGAATGAATAAAAAGTATGTCGCCCCGTTCGACACCCAACCGACGCAAGTCCGCGCAGAGCGACACCCGCGTCGCCGTCATGCCCATTGGGATATTCTCTTGCGCAGCGCTTTGCCGTATTGGCGCCGATCTTCGACCTCGGCGATCGGCACCTTTTCCTCATGGCCTTCAGCGTCGCAAAGGCCGAGCGGTTTGTGCGGCCCACCAAAATAACAGCGACAGAGCATAAGCTACCCCGCTTCCGCCGATAACGCGATCGGGTAACCGCCCGCAGCCCGCTGGGTAATCAACTGCATCTCTCCTGCCATATTTCCGACCCGTTCGCATACGAGGCGAAAGGCTTCATTCTCTTCGAGGATCGTGCCGATCTCGATTGGTCCAGAATCGCCAAATCATCCGCCTCTACCCGCAATTTGCCCAGGGGACGAACCTCTTCGAAGCACACATAGTTACCCCGCTCTTCGAAAAGCCCGCCGTCGAGGATGTAGACCGCACCCAGTGTCTGGTTCAGTCCGGTGCCGGTAGCAGCCCGCGGTTCAAGAATGATAATGTCGGGATTGTTCGAGCGGTGGAAGACGGCACCGCGCTCGTCGCGCAGGTACCGCAAAAATTCGTGCTTGGGGCGGGGAAGGTCGCACTGAATAAAATCGCCTTGGCTACGGGCAAGGTGGACATCGCCGAAGCGATCGAAGTCTTTATGGGCCATAAGCTCCACCGATCCACCAAAAACGAGTATGCCGTAGAGTTGATACCGCCGAAAAAAAGCGCCCTTTGCTCCTAATCGACAGAAATCTATCCGTTATCAACGAACGCCATATCGGGCGTGGGCCACGCCGTACCCGACACGAATATGGCGTTACGCGCCGCGCCGACCACCGCGCCGACCGATACCGTTATTCGGCGCGCCACCGCGCGCCTGAGGGCCGACACCGCGTT
>LWDU01034429.1_pt1 | contig 27129 bp, 30 predicted proteins | sample 727161 | NCBI WGS metagenome assembly LWDU01 (sample SAMN04566230, study PRJNA314399) | hydrothermal vent metagenome | isolation source: deep sea hydrothermal plume seawater | place: Mexico: Gulf of California, Guaymas Basin | collected 2004-07-11
TTATTTACTAAAAGTATGTTTAGATTAGAAAGGTCTTTAAAAAAGATAAAAAATTACAATCATGAAATTCAAAATATAGTAAAAAAATTTTCTAGTCTATAATCTTTTTTTCTTTTAAAAATTTTACATATTTTTCTACAACTCCATTAAATTTTAAAGTATATGCTTTTGCAATACCTCCTATCTCTTTAAGCATTTCAAGGTCAAGATTATCAAGATATTTAATATGCTTTAATACGTTTTCTTTTGCAGGGAGCCATTCGTCGTCATCTATAACAGTTATACCTTTATCTTTTCTTAAATTAATTATCTCTTCGTAAAAATTATCTATATTTGGCCCAACTAGTATAGGTCTTCCAGAGGTTGATGGCTCTATAACATTTTGTACACCTCTTTTTGAAAAACCACCTCCAACATAAATATATAATGCATCATAGTAGAAATTTAGTAAATCGCCAAAAGTATCAAGTATAAGTACACCTGTCCAATTACTAGATGCATATCTGCCTTCTTCTTTCAAAGATGAATATAAAAAAGTTTTAATATTATTTTTATTAAAAAATTTAGATATTTTTTTTGATCTACTTATATGCCTAGGCGCAATAATAACTGGAGTACCTTTGTCAGTTAGATATTTTATAGACTCTAAAAAATATTTTTCATCAGGTTCATGTGTGGATGCCATTAAAAAATAGTTTTTTACATTACGATTTGATAAGCGCACATCAGATATAAACTTTCCTGAGATAATTCGTCTATTTTCAATTGCAGAAAATATTTCTGAGGTTTCTTCATGATCTTTTTTATTTCTAACAGGTGATAATTCATCTGCAAAATCTGGCATGCAAGAATACTTAAGATTGCCTAAGGTAAATAATAAGCTTTCATCAATATTGAGTGATAAATACTTTTCTTTCTCATAATCTGATTTACATGATATAAAACTACAATTATCCAATGCTTCTTTATAAATTTTTTTTAAAATTTTAGGTCCTGTAAGGACTTCTTTTGAAATTCTTTCATTAATAACACATATTTTTATATTCTTTTCTTTGCATAAATTATAAAAATTAAGCCATATTTCAGTTTCATATATTAATACACTTTTTACTTGGGAATTTTTCAACCAGTTAGCAGCAATATATTTATAATCAAGAGGAAAGTAGACTACATCTAATTCCGGAAATAATTCTATTGCTCTCTTTTTCCCAGAAATAGTATTGATAGAGATTAGTATATTGTTATTTTTATTTATTTCTTTAATTAAATCTTTTGCACCATTAATCTCTCCTAATGATGCGCAGTGTATGCATATATCATTTTTATTTTGTAACTTTAAATAAGAATTAAATCTATTTTCAAAATATTTAAAATCTCTCAATAATATTGATTGTAAAAAAGTATAAATAAATACGATTGGAAAAATAATAAAAAGAATAATTTTATAAATAAATTTATATATCATTTAATTTAACCAACTATTAATTACTTCAAGATCTTGTATTGATAATGTTCCAATAGATTTCTTTAGCTTTAAATTACTTATTAAATATTCATATTTTGATTTTGAATAATTTTTTTTAGCTTTAAATAAGTCTTTTAACGCTAACAGTACATCTGTTGTAGACCTAGTACCAACTTCGAAGCCAGCTTTGTTATACTCTACTGACAATTCATTAGATTCTAATGCTTTTTTTGATGCATTTACTTTACTTATACTAGATTTTAAATTTAAAAATGTTTGTCTTGTATCTCTAATTACTTCTCTTTTCTTTTTTAACACATCGTACCTTGCCTTTTCTTCTAAATATGAAGCTTGCTTACTATTATAATGTGTATTACCGCCAATAAATATTGGGATATTAAGTTCTATACCTATATAGTCATTATTAGACTCAAAAGCTCCTGAAGATCCACCGCCTTTATCTGTTTCTTTAACTGCTCCATATATATCAATAGTAGGAAAATGTTTTGATCTTTCATACTTAACATTTGCTAGTGCTACATCTTGTGCGCGTTTATATGCTAGTAACTCTAGATTTTGTTTAATAGCGAAACCTTCCCAAGATTTGATGTTATTAGGATCTGGATCTTTAACTTTTATATTGAGGCTAAGTGATGCAAAATTTTTAAATTGCTTGCCAGTTAAAACATACAACGATTCTTTTGTAAGATCACTTAAATTCTCTGCTTCAAGGTATTTTGTTTCAGATAGATCATAAGATGCTTGAGCTTCAGCATAGTCCGTAATAGCAATAAGGCCAACTTCTAATCTTTTTTTCGATTCTTCTAATTGTGATTTAATAGCAGCTTTTTCTGATGTTACATAGCTAATATTATCTATACTATCTAATATATTAAAGTAAGCTTCTGCCACCCTAATAATTAAATCTTGCCTAGCTGAATCTCTTTCTGCTAATGATTTTGCAACCTCAAATTCTGATTTTTCTAATAATGAAAATAAATCTCTTCTATACAAAGGTTGTTTTAAGTTAATACTATACTCATCTGTTGTAAATTGAGATGTTGCTGATGAGCTTCCATATACAGATCCATCAATAGACTCTCTTGTTCTTTGACTGCTTGCAGAAAAATTTAAATTTGGCAAAAGGTACGATCTCGCTATTGGATATTCTTGCATAGTAGCCATATGATTAACTTCAGCTGCTAATAACTCAGGATCATTTTTCACTGCAACATTATATATTTCTATTAAATTTGCAGAATAAGAAACCCCGCCTATAAAAAAGTATAAATAAAAAAAATAAATTAAATATAAAAAATGTTTCATAACAATTTAATAAACTGACATGGCGCCATCTACTGTTTTCGCCCAAGAATCTATTCCACCTCTTAAGTTAATAATATCCTTAAAACCATTTTGGTTAAAATAAGCTCCTACCATTCTACTCCTAATGCCATGATGACATATAAAAACTATTGTATGACTTTCATCATAATCAAACATTTTATTTTGAATTTCAGAAATTGGTATATGAATTGAGTTTTCAATAGCAGCAACATTATATTCCCAACTCTCTCTAACGTCTATTAATATGGTGCCTGGGTTATCTGAAATATATTTATTAAGTTCGAGGGCTGTCATCTCTATCATATTTTTTATTATACTAAAAAATTAAGTGATTTTTTTTATTAATATTTGTTAGCGGATCTAATATAGTCTCAAATAATTGATCGCACACAAGCTTATTATTTGAAATACGTTCTATGATATTTGCATTCATAATAGGCTTATTACCAATCACTACGAACATTCTTCCATTTTTTTTCAATGCAATTTCAAGCTTCTCAATTCTTTTATCTACAGAGCCAGTTATAACTATAACATCATAATTTTTATCAGGCGTCCAGTTGGAGAAAATATCTTGATGGATATAATTTATATTGTAAGTTTTATAATTATTATTAGACATCTTTGCGCTTTCTATCATCTCAATATCAATATCCATAGTATCAACAGATTTACTCATTTGCGATAAACAGCATGTCAAAAAACCACTCCCTGTCCCAATCTCTAATACTTCATCATTTTTAGTAATTTTTAACAATTGAAGAATTTTTGCCACCATAAGTGGTTTTAACATTAAAAAACTATTTTTTAATGGTATATCGTACTCTGCATAAGATAAATCCATAAAATTTTGTGGTACAAAATATTCTCGATTAATTTGAGCAATACAATCAAGTGTTTTAAGGCAGCTTATGCCTTCGGGCTTTAATTGACTTTCAATCATATTTTTTTTGGCTATATGCATAATTAATTTTCTCTAATGCTTAATACTATCTTATATACTTACTCAGTAACAACCAATACAAATTCACTTGCAAACTTCTCTTATGTCAGCTAAGTTTATTTGGTTAATAGTTTTTTGCAACTGCAAACAATTTAATTATAAAATTGAGCTAATATAACTATTAATTTATCACATATATAGGATTGTTATGACACCTGAAAAAAGTATTAAACTAAATGAAAACTCGTCAAATGCGTTAAAAATACAAAATCCTTGTCATAGAAAAATATATATCCCAATGGAAACTGATACAAAAGTTAAAGTTGGAATGAAAGAAATACTTCAGCACCCAACAAAAAATTCAGATGGAACCTTAAAACAAAATCCCCCAATTCCAGTATATGATACTTCAGGGCCATATTCTGATGATAATTATGAAATAGATCTAAATAATGGAATTAATAAAATAAGAAAAAGTTGGATATCAGATAGGACAAAAAAGCTCAAAGATAACTGCACACAAATGCATTTAGCTAGAAAAGGCATAATTACTCCAGAAATGGAATACGTTTCTATTAGAGAAAATATTCTTCTTGATAGAATAGCTAATGACAAAGAATATAAACATCTAATGGGTCAAAAAGATGGGGATTATTTTAAAGAACATACCCTAATAACTCCTGAATTCGTTAGAAAAGAAGTTGCAGAAGGAAGAGCTGTTATTCCCGTAAATAAAAATCATCCAGAATCTGAACCAATGATAATTGGAAGAAATTTTTTAGTTAAAGTAAATACAAATATTGGAAACTCTACAATTAGTTCATCTATAGAAGAAGAAGTTGAAAAAATGATTTGGTCTACCCGATGGGGTGGCGACACGCTAATGGATTTATCAACTGGGAAAAATATTCATGAAACCAGAGAATGGATTATTAGAAATTCTCCTGTTCCAGTAGGAACTGTTCCAATTTACCAAGCCTTAGAAAAAGTTAAAGGGAAAGTGGAAAAATTAAACTGGGAAATATATAGAGAAACACTGATTGAGCAAGCTGAACAAGGAGTAGATTACTTTACAATTCATGCTGGTGTTTTAAAAGAGTACATTCCTTTAACAAAAGATAGAACTACTGGAATTGTTTCAAGAGGCGGTTCCATTATGGCGAAATGGTGTTTAACATATGATAAAGAAAATTTTTTATACACTAATTTTGAAGATATATGTAAAATAATGCAGGAATATGATATTACTTTTTCATTAGGAGATGGCTTAAGGCCCGGTTCAATAGCTGATGCAAATGATGAAGCTCAATTTGCAGAACTAAAAACTTTAGGTGAGTTAACAAAAATTGCATGGAAACATGATGTTCAAGTAATGGTTGAGGGTCCCGGTCACATACCGATGCATCTAATTAAAGAAAATGTTGAAAAAGAACTTAAAGAATGCTCCGAAGCTCCTTTTTATACCTTAGGTCCTTTAACAACTGATATTGCTCCAGGATATGATCACATTACTTCGGCAATTGGTGCTGCAATGATTGGATGGTATGGAACTGCAATGCTTTGCTATGTAACTCCAAAAGAGCATCTTGGATTACCAAACAAAGAGGATGTAAGAGATGGAATCATTGCGTACAAAATTGCTGCACACGCAGCCGACCTTGCCAAAGGAAAGTATGCTGTACAACTAAGAGATAACGCACTATCACAAGCACGATTTGAATTTAGATGGGAAGATCAGTTTAATTTAGGACTTGATCCCGAAAAAGCAAAAAGTTTTCATGATGAAACACTTCCGCAAGAACCAGCAAAAGATGCACATTTCTGCTCAATGTGCGGTCCAAATTTTTGCTCAATGAAAATCACTCAAGATATTAGAGACTACTCGGAAAAAATAAGCATAATAAATGTCGAAGATATCTCAAAAGAAAATAAATATTTAGATTAATTAAATATAAAATTTATTTCATAATTATTAAGTAAGCTTGAATTCGTAAATAATTTAACTAGAACAAAACATGAAGAAAATAAAATTCAATCTTGATTTAGAAATAAAAAAAATTATAAAAAAATTTTCAATTTCTGATGATTGGAATAAAAATATTATTAATGACGTAAAAAAATTTGAAGCTAAAAAATTTAACAAAAAAAATACTAATAGAAAAAATTTAAAAAATGTACCTTTTGTAACTATAGATGGGGATGATGCAAAAGATTTTGATGATGCGGTTTACTGTGAAAAATCAGGTAAAAATTGGATATTATTTGTTGCGATTGCCGATGTAGCACATTATGTTACTTCTAATTCAGAAATTGATAAAGAAGCTAAAAAAAGAGGAACTTCCGTTTACTTTCCGGGATACGTTGTGCCAATGCTGCCTGAAATATTATCTAATAATTTGTGCTCACTGCGCCCAGGAGAGGATAAATTTACTATAGTTGGCGAAATCTTAATTAATAATAATGGCGATATAAAATCTTCTAAATTTTATAATGCTTTAATTAAATCATCTGCGAGATTAACTTATAATCAAGTAGACAAATTTTTTAAAAATAAAACTGTAATTAAAGATAATAACGTAATTAAAAATTTAGAAAACTTACTTAAATTATATAAAGTTCTTAAAAAATCAAGAGAAAAAAGAAATGCAGTAATATTTGATACTCAAGAATTTAGTTTTACTCTAGGAAAAAATAATGAAATTAAAGGAATTAAAAATGCTGAAAGATTAGAGTCTCAGAAATTAATAGAAGAATGTATGATTATAGCTAATGTTGCAAGCAGCCTCTTCATTAAAAAAAATAAACTTCATTCTTTATTTCGTGTTCACGATGAACCAACAATTGAAAAAATTGAGGATGCGGCTATTTCGTTAAAACCATTAGGCTATAATCTAAATAAAACGAAAATTCCTAAAACGGAAGAAATTAATAAAATTTTAGAAAATTCCAAAAAAAGACTAGACAATAATTTAGTTACATCAATAATTTTAAGAGCAATGGCAAGAGCTGAATACACATCAAAAAATACTGGGCATTATGGTTTAGCCTTGAAATCTTATAATCACTTTACGTCTCCAATTAGGCGATATCCAGACTTAATAGTTCATAGAATTATAAAAGGTATTATAGAAAAAAATGAATCACTTTATAATATAGATAACTTAGAAAAAATAGGAATTTTATGTTCTGAAAATGAAAAAAATTCAGAATCAGCAGAAAGGGAGTTACAATCAATACTTCTATGTCACTATGCAACAAAATTTATTGGAAAAAATTTTAACGCAACTGTAAATTCAGTAGTTAGCTTTGGTTTATTTATATCTATAAAAGAAGAGCCGATACAAGGTCTTGTTCATATTTCTTCTCTTGGTAACGAATACTTCATTCATAATGAGAAAAAAAATATTTTAGTTGGGGATAAATCTAGAAAAATTTTTAAAGTTGGTGATAAAATAAAAGTTAAATTACAAAGGTCATACCCTTCAGAAAGGAAAATAGACTTTGTGTTAAGTAAAAAATGAACAAAAATAAAGAAAATATTGTAGGTATTCACTCTGTAAGAATTTTATTAAAGGTAAGACCTTTTGATGTGTATGAAATTTATGTAAACAACAAATCATCAAATAAATTTAACGAAATATTAGATCTTTCAAAAAAAAATAACATTACTATCCAAACTATGTCTAATGAAAAAATATATGACATATCGAGTGTTAAAAGTCATCAAGGCATAATAGCTGTTGCAAAGAAAAAAGATGAGATTTCTGAAAGTAGTCTAGTTTCTTTCTTAACCAAAACATCCAATAATCAAATTTTATTAATAATTGATGATATTTCAGACCCTAGAAACTTCGGCGCATGCTTAAGAATTTGCGATGCCTATAATATTAGTGCTGTTATAATCAAAGATCATGATTCTATTGCTATCAATGAAACTGTTAAAAAAGTTGCGGCTGGGTCTGCGGAAACTACCCCTATCATTAAAGTTAAAAATATTACAAGAACTATTGAATTATTAAAAAAGAATGAATATTGGATCTATGGAGCAACTGACAAAGCAAAAGACGATGTTAACAATATTGTTTTTAAAACACCATTAGCGCTAATTATAGGTGGCGAATCTAAAGGTATAAGAAAAAAAACTCTAGAATACTGTGATTTTACTTTAAAAATAACCATGAAAGGTGCTGTTGAAAGCCTAAATATGGCTGTTGCTGCAGGCATTATAATTAATACCATAAATTCAAAAATAAACTAATTGCAGTCTTAGATTTCATTCTGTAAAATGCTTTCTCCTTGTTCTACTTAGAAGATCTAAGAGACATTAACCATAAGGAAAAATATGAGACATTACGAAATCGTTTTTTTAGTACACCCAGATCAAAGTGATCAAGTGCCTGCTATGATAAAAAAATACAAGGGCATTGTTACAGACGCTAATGGAAAAATTCACAGAGAAGAAGACTGGGGAAGAAGACAATTAGCTTACCCAATAAACAAAATACACAAAGCACATTATATTCTATTAAATATCGAATGCCCTCTTAAGACTATTGAAGAATTATCTTCAAATTTTAAGTTTAATGATGCTGTTATAAGAAATCTAATACTACAAAAGAAAACCGCTATTACAGGTAAGTCTTCTATACTAACAGATGATGATGATGAGGAAAATAATAAAACTGATAGCGTGCCAGAGAAATCAAAGCTATCTGCAGATAAAGATGCGTTAAATAAAACTGGAGCGAAAGATGTCTAGATACTTTAAAAAACAAAAATTTTGTAAATTCACAAAAGAAGGGATCACTGAAATAGATTATAAAGACCTTAAATTAATTAAAGAATATATTACCGAAACAGGTAAAATTTTACCAAGTAGAATTACTGGCACAAAAGCAAAATATCAAAGACAAATTTCTACATCTGTAAAAAGAGCTAGATTTTTAGCATTAATACCATACTGTGATAATCATTAAAATATAGGAAAATCCAAATGGATGTAATATTACTAGAAAAAATTGAGAATTTAGGTGATTTAGGAGACAAAGTCAGCGTTAAACCTGGTTTTGCTAGAAATCATTTAATACCTAAAGCTAAAGCTAAGTATGCAACAGAAGAAAATTTAAAAGAATTTGAAGTAAGGAAAGAAGAATTAGAAGAAATTGCTAAAGAAAATTTAGCAAAAGCTATTGAAAGAAAAGAGAAAATAGATGGTTTTACTATAACAATTTCTACTGAAGCAAATGAAGAAGGTATGTTATATGGCTCAATTGGCCCTTATGAGATCGAAAAACAACTTGAAGAAAATGACCATATAATAGAAAGAAAAGAGATAAGAATGCCTGATGGTGCAATTAAAAAAACAGGAGAATACGCTATTAGCATACATTTAGGTACAGATACTAATGCAATAATTAATCTAATTGTCGAAACAAATAATTAAAGCTGATAATATTAAATTTCCGATTAATTCAGCTTAATTATAATGAGTAAAAGCTTTACAGTTCAAAGTCTTAATAAATCACCTAATTCAACAGAGGCTGAAGTAGCAGTTTTAGGCGGTCTTATTCTTGATAATAATTCTTGGGATCAAGTTGCCGGTATTCTTCAAACAAATGATTTTTACAATGAAGAGCATAGAAAAATTTTCTCATGCATTCTTGATTTAGCCGACAAAAGGATTCCATTTGATATAGTTACGATAAATGAAAAAATTAATAGCGATAATGATAAATCTATTGCGACCTATTTAGCTGAAATTATCAACAATACCCCGTCTTCAGCAAATATTAAAGCTTATGCAAATATTGTTAGAGAACAATCAATTCTTAGACAATTAATTAACGTAAGCAATAACTTAATAGAAAAATCATACGATGGGAGTATAGATAGCAAAGCATTGCTAGATGAAGCTGAGCAAAAAATATTTAATATTTCTGATGAATCATTAAGAGCAAATAATGGGTTTCAAAATATTGATGATTTACTTAAAGAATCAGTTTTGCGTATTGAGGAATTAGCCGAAAAAGGTGATTCAATTACTGGGGTAGCTACTGGTTTTACTAAGTTTGATAAAGAAACTACAGGTTTGCATGGTGGGGAACTTATAATTGTTGCTGGACAATGAACCTTGCAGAACATGCTTCTTTAAAAGATGGTGCTGTAACAGCAATTTTTAGTATGGAAATGTCTGGGGCCCAATTATCGGGAAGATTAATTTCATCAATGGGAAGAATCAACGCACAAAAAATTAGAACAGGAAAACTTACTGATGATGATTGGCCGAGACTTACAAATGCAGTTGCTCTTTTATCTGAAGCAAATATATTTATTGATGATACTCCAGCATTAAGTCCAATTGATATTAGAGCAAGAGCCAGAAGATTAAAAAGAGAAAAGGGTTTAGATTTAATTGTGATTGATTATATGCAATTAATGCAATTACCTAATAGCTCCGAGAACCGTGCAACTGAGCTTTCAGAAATATCTAGATCTCTTAAAGCTTTAGCTAGAGAGCTTGATGTTCCAGTAGTTGCTTTATCTCAATTAAATCGAAGCCTGGAAAATAGAACAGATAGAAGACCTATAATGTCAGACTTGAGGGAATCAGGAGCAATTGAACAAGATGCTGATTTAATAGCTTTCATTTATAGAGATGAGCAATATAACGAAGATTCTCCAGATAAAGGAACAGCTGAAATAATTGTCGCTAAACAAAGAAACGGACCAACCTTTAAAACAAAATTAACATTCCTTGAAGAATGCACTAGATTTGAAAATTATACGCCTGAAATCTATTCGTCTGAGGGTGGTCTTAAATGAATGGAAACATTTTAATAAATACAAATAATTTAAAACATAATCTATCTGAAATTAAAAAATCCTCTCCAAATACAAAGATTATGTCTGTTATCAAATCAAATGGCTACGGCCATGGCATACTTGAAGTTGCTAATGCATTAGAAAATTCTGACTCATATGCGATAGCTACAATTGAAGAAGCTAAATATCTAAGAAAAAATAATATAACAAAAGAAATAGTGTGCCTTCAAGGATTTTCTAATGAAGAAGAATGTTTATTCTGCTCTAAAAATAATATTAGACCAGTTATACATAACAAAAACCAAATAGAAATAATTAAAAAAAAAATATTAAAAGAAACATTAAAAGTCTGGATAAAAATCGATACAGGTATGAACAGATTAGGTTTCGATGAATTAAGTTTTAAAGAGGCATATGAAGTATGTACTAACAATAATAAAATAAAAAAACCCATTGGTCTAATGACACATTTAGCATGCGCTGATGAAAAAAAAGATGAATTTTCTAATAAACAAATAGAAAAATTTACAAATATTACTAAAGATTTAAATGGTGAACTTAGTATATTAAATTCAGCTGGTATCCTTAGGTACACTAATAATATTAATTTTTCAGAACACTGGGTGAGACCTGGTATCATGCTCTACGGTATTAATCCTTGTAATGACATAAATTCACTAAATCTTAAACCTGTAATGAGTTTAACAGCACCAGTTATAGCTATTAAAACATGCAAGAAAGGTGAAGCTATAGGATATGGCCAATCATTTACTTTTAAAAAAGATACAAGAATTGCATCGATTGGTATTGGCTACGGTGATGGTTATTCAAGACAGTTAAGCGATACTGGTAAAGTTTTTTTTGAAGGTAATTTTTTAAATATTGTTGGAAGAATATCTATGGATATTATTACAGTTGATGTTAAAGATATTGATATAAAAATTGGATCATTTGTTGAGCTTTGGGGTGACAATATTAATATTAAAGATGTTTCAGATACGATAAATACTATTCCATATGAGTTAATGTGTTCACTTGGCGATAGACTAAATAAAAAATATATTTAATTCTCAGCAATATCTTGTAACTTTTTAAAATCAAGTTTTCCACTTCCTAAAATAGGAAACTCATCTATAATTTTTATCTTTCTTGGAACATATAAAGAGGATAGTCCCGTTTCTTTCATTGAATTAATTAATGTTTCTAAATCTGCATTTTTATTATCTGTTAATAATATTAATGCCTCTCCTTTATTCGAATCTTTTATAGAACAAACTACGCTATTATTTTCCGGCCATAATTTCTTAGGGTATTCTTCAACTTGAATCAATGAAATCATTTCGCCAGCGATCTTAGCAAATCTTTTTAATCTTCCTAAAATAAATAAATAACCATCCTCATCAACATAAGCAACATCACCTGTGTTATACCATCCGCCTTCTTCTTTCCCAGAAAACTCCCCCTTATCAAAATATCCGCCATCCATAATATTGCGCCCTTTAAGATAAAGTAAACCGCCTTTGTCATAACCTTCTATACCTTCTAATTTGTACTCAATTCTTGGTAATATTTTACCAACAGAGCCGATACGGTAATTTTCATGGGTATTAACTGACACTGCGGGCGATGCTTCAGTAACACCGTAACCTTCAAGTATCTGAACATTAAAATTATTTTTATAATAATCATAAGTAGTTAAATCCAATTTTTCCGCACCAGCAATCAAATATTTAATATTTTTGAAAGTGGACTTTGTTGAATATTTTATATATTTTTTTAAAAAAGTATCTGTAGAAAAAAATACAGTAGCTTTTGATTTTTCTATAAGTTCTGGAATGATCTTATAGTTCAAAGGTGTAGGATATAAAAATAGTTTGCAGCCAGTAAATATTGGTAATAATATTCCAATTCCTAGACCAAATATTTCTTCTTGTTCAATTTTAAGTACATCTAAAACTTGCTCTTCATTTGCAAGTAAATTATCAGAATTTAAATAAACAGCTTTGGGCTTACTCTCAGTACCAGAAGTAAATAAAAAAATGTTTGAGGGTAATGTTGCGAATCTTGAGTCAGGTGACAGCATATCTGTATCATTTATTAGCACCTCCATAATAAATTCTTTTATAGTTTTTAATTTATCTCCAAAACTAATATAGTTTTTAGCATCTTCAAGATAAATAACTTCGCATTTTTTTTTAATTAAATCTATATCATTATTCATATTAATTTGATCAATAAATTTTTTTGAAGTTATCACATGTGTAATTTCTGCAGAATCAATACACGATAAAATATTTTTTAAACCAGAGGTAAAATTTATTATCGCAGTTGTTTTATTTAAATATAGAAGTGAAAAAAAAGTTACTGTAGTTGGAACTGAATTAGGCAACATCAACCCAACCCTAGTATCATTTCCTGTATATAATCTTTTACTAAGTAATATTGATTTAAATATTAAGCCAAAATTAGATATAGAATTTCCAAAACTATCTTCAACTGTATTTTTTTTATAGCCAAATTCTTTAGTTGATTTTATTAACTTAAGATAAAGATGCATAATGATTATTATAATTTCGTTGGATTAGGTGCATCTCCATATACATCTTGAGGATCAAACGTCTTTTCTTCTTCCTTATAAATTAATTTGATTTCTTCTTTAATATTGCCTGTCGGAATACTTCTATAAAAACAAGATTTAAAACCAACATGACAACTCGCTTCTAGACCTTGTAATTCTACGTTAAGCCAAATCGCATCTTGATCATCATCGATTCTTATATCTATTACTTTTTGAATTAATCCACTTGTAGCACCTTTGTGCCATAAACATTCCCTACTTCTACTCCAGTAGTATGCTTCACCCTTTTCAATTGTTAGTCTAAGAGCTTCCTCATTTTGATAACCAAGCATTAAAACCTGACCAGTTTTTGCATCTGTTGTAACTACTGGTAATAAGCCATTCTCATCAAATTTGGGAGCTAACTCATTACCCTCTTCTACTTGCTCAATTGTTTTTCTTTCTTTAAAAATTTCTATCATTTTTTTACTCGCCATATTGTCTTTCCATCAACATCTTCTAATATTACATTATTTTTATCTAATTGGTCTCTAATTTCATCAGCTCTTATAAAATCTTTAGATTTTCTTGCATTATCTCTTTCTTGAATTAACAATTCTATATCATTTTCTAACATTGTAGATTTATTATTCAAGGAAAACCATTCATCTGCTGTCCTATTTAATAGCCCTAGTAAATTTGCACTGTTTAGAAGTGTTTTTGAACATTTAATTTTTAATAAATTTGATATTGATAATGGTGTATTTAGATCATCTAATAACGGATTTATGACATCATCAGAAACTAAATCATCATTATGTTTTTCGTTATTTAAATTTTTATATAACTTATTTAAAATATTTTGTGACTGCTCAAGAAGACTTTCGCCAAAATTAATTGGTTTTCGATAATGCGTACTTAAAAGGGCTAATCGAATAACCTCACCATCATATTTATCTAATAATTCTTTAATAGTAACTATATTCCCTAGAGATTTTGACATTTTTTCGCCTTCCATATTTAGATAACCATTATGAACCCAATATTTAACATAATTATTATTATTATGAGCGCTACAACTTTGCGCAATTTCATTTTCATGGTGGGGAAATATTAAATCCTGACCTCCGCCATGAATATCAATTTCTTCCCCCAAATATGTTTCTGCCATAGAGGAACATTCAATATGCCAACCTGGTCTTCCGTATCCCCAAGGACTATCCCAGCCTGGTTCATTTTCACTAGAAGGTTTCCATAATACAAAATCTCCTGGGTACTTCTTATAATCAGCAACCTCAACTCTTGCTCCAGATAGCATCTCATCTTTATCGCGGTTAGATAATTTTCCATATTCCTTAAAAGAAGTAACATCAAACAAAACATGATCTTTATTAATGTATGCATTTTTGTTATCTAGAATTTTTTGGATCATAGATATGATCTGTTTAATATTATCAGTTACACGTGGCTCATGATCAGGGCTAAGAACACAAAGATTTTTCATATCTTGATGATATATATCAGTATATTTATTTGTTATAAAAGAAATTGGCTCATTTAATTTTTTAGCGGCTTCATTTATTTTATCGTCAACATCTGTGATATTTCTGACATAAATTACCTCTGGGTAAATATTTGTTAACACACGGTACAGAACATCAAATACTACTGCGGGTCTAGCATTTCCTATGTGAGCATAGTTATATACAGTTGGCCCACAGACATACATCTTTATACATTTTGGATTTAAAGGCACGAATGGCTCTTTTTTGTTTGATAGAGTATTATATATTTTAAAATTCATAATAGGCGTTACAATTATACACTGAATAAAATTCAGTAAATACAATGAAATCTATATTAATTACAAATGCCACAATCATCAATGAAAACTCTCAAAAGATAAGCGATATTTATGTAAAAAACGGAAAAATTGAGCAAATATCTAATAATTTATCTCATATTCAAGCTGACGTTGTAATAGATGCAACAAATAAATATTTAATACCAGGAATGATAGATGATCAAGTCCATTTCAGGGAACCTGGCCTAACTGATAAAGCTGATATTAAAACTGAATCTCTAGCTGCTGTTGTAGGTGGGACAACAACTTATATGGATATGCCAAATAATAAGCCACCAATAGTCACAAATGATGGTCTAGATAAAAAATTTGAAGTTGCAAAAAATAGATCGTATGCAAATTACTCTTTTTATTTAGGCGCTACAAATAAAAACATTGATGAGATTAAAAATACATCAAAAAGAGCTTGCGGAGTAAAAGTCTTTATGGGGGCATCTACAGGAAATATGCTAGTCGACAATATAAAATCACTTGAGGCAATATTTCTTCACTCACCAAAACTAATTGCTACTCATTGTGAAAATTCACCAATTATTAACAAAAATTTTGAAAAAGCAAAAGAAAAATATGGAGAAAATATTCCAATAGAACTTCATGCTGAAATTAGAAGTAGAGAGGCTTGTATTGAATCTTCAAGTTTAGCTATAAATCTTGCTAAAAATTTCGGATCAAGGTTACATGTTTTACATCTAACAACTAAAGAAGAAATAGACTTTTTTTCAAATAACTATGTTCAAAACAAATCCATAACCGCAGAAGTTTGTATTCACCATTTATTATATTCAAAAAAAGATTATGCAAGTAAGGCAGGTTTTATCAAATGTAATCCTTCAATTAAGGATGAGGATGATAGATTATCTTTAATTAGCGCAGTAAATAATAATACTATAGATGTTATTGCTACTGATCATGCTCCACATTTAATATCTGAAAAAACTGGAATCTATGAAGAAATTACAGCAGGATTACCTGTTATCCAACACTCTCTTAGGACTTTGTTAGAGTTTTATCATGCCGAGACCTTCTCGTTAGAAAAGATAGTTGAAAAAACTAGCCATAATCCAGCTATTTGCTACAACCTAAAAGATAGAGGTTTTATCAGAGAAGGTTACTGGGCAGATCTAGTTATTTTAGAATTTTTAGATACAGCAATAATCGATAATATGCCAATTCTTCATAAATGTGGGTGGTCAGCTTTCTCTGACTTACCTTTTAAAACTAAAGTTGTTACTACAATTGTCTCTGGCCATATTGCATATGAACTAGGTGAAGAAATTCCAAATAAGGCTATAGGAATGGAATTAGAATTTAACACATAATTATATTTTTAAATTATCTAAGGCTTTTTGTTCAAAATTTACTTCAACAGTAATATCGCTTTTCAATGATGACTGACAAGCTAAAATATAACCTTCTTTAAGCATATCTCCATCCAATGTATACGCAAATCAGCTAGCTCTTTAACTTTGCCCCTCCTTAAGAATTGCTCTACATGTACCACAACTTCCTACCTTACAATCACAAGACCACTCAATACCAGCGTTATGAGCTGCTTGAAGTAAATTAATTTTTCCTGAAACTTCAAATGATTGACCAGTATTAGAAATTGTTACTTTATGAACCTTATTTTTATCACCAAAATCAAACATATTATTCTCCTTGTAAATATCTTTCCGGGTATTTATAACCCATAAATAAATTAAAAAAAATTTATTATATTATTTATATTTATTTTCAATATATTCTAATAATATTTTCTTAAAGTCTCCTGTTATATTATCTCCCTCCAAAGTTAATTTTTTTTCTCCGTCTATGTACACTAGTGCTGTAGGATTTTCCCCTCTTCCAGGCAAGCTAATTCCTATATCTGCATGTTTACTTTCACCTGGGCCATTGACAATGCAACCCATTACAGAAATTTTTAAATTTTCTACTCCTGGATAATTTTTTTTCCATAATGGCATATTTTTTTTTATATATTGATCAATATCAAAAGCAAGTTTCTGAAAATAATCGCTACTTGTTCTTCCGCACCCAGGACACGATGTAACATCTGGTAGAAAATATCTTATGCCGAAGCTCTGTAAAATTAATTTCGATATTTCTACTTCTTTGGCTCGCTCACCATTAATATCCGTAGTTAATGAAACTCTTATTGTGTCTCCAATTCCGTCTAATAATAACGGTCCTAATGCACAAGATGAATAAACTACACCTCTCTCGTTACTCCCAGCTTCTGTGAGACCTAAGTGAAGCGGGTATTCACATAACTTTGCTATTTTTCTATAGACATCAATTAACATATTAACTTTGCTTAGTTTACAAGAAATTATTATTTTGTTTTTATGCATCCCTAATGATTCAGCTAATTTTGCATTTTCTAAAGCTGAACTTATTACAGTGTCACACATGATTTCATCTAAAGATTTTGGGTTTTTAGATTTATTATTTAAATCAAGCTTACTTGCTAATAATTCTTGGTCTAAACTACCCCAATTAACACCTATACGAACAGGTTTATCTAATTTACATGCTGCTTCTATCATAGTTGTAAAATTTTTATCTTTCTTATTTTTTTTACCAACATTTCCAGGATTAATTCTAAATTTATCAAGATAAGCCGCTTCTTTATAATATTTATCCAATAAAATATGTCCATTAAAGTGAAAATCTCCAACTAACGGGACTGTGACATTAGAATGAAAAAGTTTATCTTTAATATAAGGGATTGATTTTATAGCTTCAGAATCATTTACAGTTACCCTAACAATTTCTGATCCAGCGTCAGCCAATTGAATTATTTGGTCAACTGTTTTTTCAATATCAGATGTGTTTGTATCTGTCATAGACTGAATAACAATGGGGCTACTGCCTCCTATAGAAACTTTTCCTACTTGAACAGTATGTGATTTTCTTCTGTTTATGTTACTTTTACTCATATGTATTATTATCACATGAACATTTAATAATTGGGAGTTTTTATGAAAGGTTTCTTTGTTACAGGAACGGATACTGATGTTGGGAAAACTTGGTTTATGCTTAAACTCGGCGAGTTATTAATTGAAAAAAAAATAAATTTTCATTTTTTGAAACCTGTAGAGTCAGGATGTGAAGAACCTAATAATAAACCCATTCCAAAAGATGCTATGCAATTTTCAAAATTGCAAAATATCCCATTAGAAAAAATTTGCAAATACATGTTTAAAGCTTACGCATCTCCACCTAAAGCTGCAAAAATAGAAAATAAAAACATAGAGTTAGAAGATATAGTAAATTTTATAAATGAAAATAAATATGAAGATGATAAATATTATAATATTGTTGAAGGATGCGGTGGTTTTTTTTCCCCCATCGCAAATAATAAATTATCTTCTGATCTAGCAGTAGAGTTAAATTTACCAGTTATACTTATAGTTAACAATAAATTAGGTTGCATTAATCACACATTATTAACCTTGCAAGCTATTAAAAAATTAAACTTAAAAATTAAATTTATTGTTTTAAATAATCTTACTGAAAATATCCCTTTAGATAATTATGATGAGTTATCGGACCATACCAATATACCTATCATAAAATTAAGCTATAACAAAAAGCTAGATACTAGCTTAATAAATTACATTAATTAAATGCCTGAATTACCTGAAGTTCAAACCACAGTAAATGGAATTAGACCATATTTACTTAACAAAAAAATTACTAAATGCAAAGTTTCTGTAGAAAAATTGCGTTGGAAATTACAATCAGATTTATCTAAGAATATAATTAATATTAAAATAACTGATGTTATAAGAAGAGGCAAATATATTATTATCTTAGGAAAAAATTACTATCTTGTTATTCATCTAGGAATGACAGGGACATTAAGAATTGCCACAAAAACTGATAAATTAAAAAAACATGATCATTTTGAAATTACTTTAAATTCTAACTACATTCTTAGATTCAATGACCCCAGAAAATTTGGAATGGTTTTTTATTCTAATATATGTCCTCTAAAATCTCATAGACTTTTAATAAATCTAGGCCCTGAACCTCTAGAACAAGATTTTAATTCTAAATATCTTTACATGAGATCAAGAAATAGAAATATTACAATAAAAAGCTTATTAATGAATTCAAATGTTGTGGTTGGTGTTGGCAATATTTACGCTTCTGAATCTTTATTTCTTTCAAAGATTAGACCTCAAAAAAAATCAAGTACTTTAACAAAAAGAAATTGCGAAGATTTAGTTCTCTCTATAAAAAAAGTATTAAAAAAAGCTATTAAAAAGGGCGGATCTTCAATAAACGACTATGTTAACGTGGATGGTAAAAGTGGATATTTTCAATATGACTTTAAAGTATATGGCAGAACTTCAAAGCCCTGCCATATTTGTCAAAGTGACATTTTACAAATAAAAATTAATCAGAGATCAAGTTTCTACTGTAAAAATTGTCAGAAATAATTAATTATTTCTTTTGAGCATCATAGAACATTTTATTCATTCTATGAGAATTCGCATCACAACATGAAATAGCTTGTTTTGCTGTCTCTTCAACTAACTCTAATCTATCTAGTATTGCTTGACTACCCGCACAACCCGAAAGTAGTACCACAACACATAATCCTAGAAGTGTCTTTATTTTTCTCATTGAAGCCTCCTTTTATTATTATTTAAGCTTAAATCCCCTAATGGGATTTTTAACTATAGCAAATAACACATTGTAGTCAAAGGTATATAATCTATCGTTTTGGGGGTGCAAAGCCACCTAAGCAGATAAAATATAAAAATAAGGAGAGCTAACAAAATTTTGGTGAAGAAGGGACAATCCTTTGCCCCCAATTCTTTACAAAACAACTATTTACCTAAACATTCCTTATATAAACAAATAGAAGCAATTACCCAAACGCCAAACATAATAATTAATTCAAACATAATTTAATCCACAAATAATAATAATAATATATTAGAATATTATAATATATATATATTATATGTCAATAAACTTGTTATTATTTTTTTTTGTATTTCTTTTCAAGCGCAATTTTCACATCATTGCTGACAAAAGATGATATATCACCGCCTAAATTAGCTATTTCTTTAACCAAAGAAGAAGATAAAAATGCATATGATTCAGAAGGGGTAAGAAAAATAGATTCAATGTTCTTATTAAGTTTCTTATTCATGCTAGACATTTGAAATTCATATTCAAAATCTGAAACAACACGCAAACCTCTCAAAATAACTTTTGCTTCTAGTTTATCTGCAAAATCTACAAGCAAACCATTAAATCCGCAAACTTCAATATTGCTTATGTCTTTAGTTGCTTTTTTTGCAAGATCTATTCTTTCAGATAAAGAAAAAACCATTTCTTTCTTAGAACTTTCAGCGACGCAAATATAAACCTTGTTAAATATATTAGTTGCAGCACGTTGGACCAAATCCTTGTGGCCATTAGTAAATGGATCAAAAGTACCTGGATAAACAGCAATATTCATAAACTATTCCAAAATTATAATTTTTATATAAATATAATTATACCACAGTATCGATAACCTTAAAAAGCATGTAAGCCACTCCTCCAGACTTTTTTCTTTTTAATAATTGCCAAGAATTTGGTATATTCAAAATATTGTCTGAGCTATATTTTGAATAAGGGATCTCTATATACACTTTACATTCATTACTTAAAATATTTAATGATGTTAATTTATTAATAATATTTATTAATTTATTATCTGAAAACGGCGGATCTAAAAAAATAATATTAATTTTATGATTAATATTTATTATAAAATCTTCAGCTATAGAATTTACCAAAGTAATATTTTTTGCTTCCAATATATCTATTTGATTTGACAAACAATTAATAACGTCAATATCATTATCAACCAAAAATACTTTCTTAGCTCCCCTTGATGCTGCTTCAATGCCCAAAGCTCCGCTTCCACAAAATAAATCTACGCATACTGCATTTATTAAATCATCTTTAAGCCAATTAAATAATGTCTCTCTAATTTGATTTTTAGTAGGTCTTACATTTTTTTTATTCACAAATGCTATATTTCTTCCTTTCCATATACCACCAATAATTTTAACTTTCAGATCTATTTTGTTATTTTTTTGATGCTTCATTGCCAACCACCAAAGTGATTAATTTTTTAATATCAATTTCATCTTGAAAAGCTTTGGTAATATCTTTTTTGGATATTTTAGATATTTTTGATGTAAATGTATTTAAATAATCTAGTGGTAAATCATAATAACCAATCATTGACAGATAATTTAAAATATCTTTATTGCTATCAATTCTTAGAGGAAATCCATTAATTATAGCCTGCTTTGCATGCTTGATTTCTTTTTTAGTTGGCCCATTTTTATGATAATTTTTAAGCATATTATGTATTATTTTAACTGATTCTTGAGCCTGCTCAGCTTTGGTTTCTATGCCTATAATAAATGGCCCAATTTCTTTCATTGGATATATATAGCTATAAACCCCATAAGTTAAACCTCTTTTAACTCTTAGTTCCTGCATTAGTCTTGCATTAAATCCACTTCCTCCAAAAATATAATTCGCAATATAAAGTGGCAGCTGATTTTTAGATCCCCTTTTTACACCTAAACCACCAACATATATATGTGCCTGCTCTGAATTATATTTTTTATGTACATATTTTCCCTTTTTTATTTTTGAGGGTTCTTTAGTTAAATATGAAGTCTGTTCACTTGAAGATAATGATTTGGATATTTTTTCAGAAATACTTATTATCTCTTGTTCAGAAAGAGATGAAACTATTACAATAGTAGCATTAGCGCTATTTATATTTTTTTTGTAAAAATTTAATATATCTTTTCTTTTAATTTTTTTTACAGTTTCACTTAAACCATTTGTTGCATACGCATATGGGAAATCTCCATATATTTCTGTAAAAAATAAGTTTATTGATATTTCACTTGGATCTAACTCATCTTCTTTAATTGAGGAAACAGTCCGCTCTTTTTGTAAATTTATTTCGTTAGATGGGAAATTAGAATCTGACAATATTTTCTGAAACATTTTTAAAGATGGTTCTAAATACTTTTTTTCAGTTAAAGATCTTAAAGAGATAGATGATTTATCTTTATTTACAGAAGTACTAAATATTGCTCCAGTTGATTCGAATACTGATGCTATAGACTCTGAATTCATATCTGAAGTTCCCTCATCTAATAAATTATGAGTTAGCATTGATAAACCCTTTAATTCTCCATCTTTACTTGAACCAGCATCAAAAGTTATCTTAATATCGATCATAGGAATATTTGCCGATCTTGTGTATAAAACCTTTATTCCATTTTTAGTTACATGATTAGATATTTCTACATTTGCGTATGTTGTATTAAATATTGTCATTATTATTAAAAAATATGTTAATTTAAATATTATATTCATTTTACTAAATTATCATTTACTCTAACCACAGTTTTAAGATTTGGTTGTAAATATTTTCTTGCAACTTTTCTTACATGCTCTGCGGTTACAGAATCTATGTTAGAAGTATAATTTTTAATTATATCAATATTACCCATCGAAGTCTTAGACATTCCTAATATTCTAGCTTGATAATCAATAGAATCTTGTTGATACACTTCAGATGCTAAAACTTGTGCTTTTATCCTATCTAATTCTTTTTTAGTTACTAAATTATTTTTTAAATTATCAATGATTACATCAAGCGCGGATTCTATTATGTTAATTTGTTTTCCTACAATTGGATTTACATCTATAAGAAACAAAGGATCTTTTCTAGAAAACATAGAATAACCAGAATCTGCATAACTGGCTAACTTTTTCTTCCTAACTAATATTTTTTGAAGTCTTGAATTTTGTCCACTACTTAAAACTCCTGACAAAACTGACAAAGCATAACATTCCCACTGTTCTATATTTTTTGTATTTAAACTTGGAACTTTATAACCCATAATTAAATAAGATGGTTTTTCATCAATGATTATAGAAACATTTTTTACACCAAACTGACTTGGCTCTTGTCTTTCAACCCTCTCTTTTATATTCAATCTCTTTTTTGAACCGTAATATTTTTCAACTAGCTTAAAGGTGTTATCAAAATCTATATCGCCGACTATTACTACTGTTGCATTATTTGGCGCATACCAACTTTTGTACCAATCATCTATATCTTTATCTGTCATTTCATTAAGGTCTTCCATCCAGCCAATAATAGGATCATGATATGAGCTATTATTATAAGCGCTAGCATATAATTGCTCATATGCTACTCCTTCGGATTGATCATCGGTTCTTAATCTTCTTTCTTCTTTTATTACTTCAATTTCTTTTAAGAAATCCTTCTTTGTAATAACTAGATTTGACATACGGTCGGACTCCAATTTTATTGCTTCCTCTAAGTACTGCGAGGGAAGAGTTTGATAATATGCCGTATAATCCTTACTAGTGAACGCATTTTCCTTCCCGCCTAGCTTCGATATAATTTCAGAAAATTTTCCGCCTGGATTTTTTTTAGTACCTTTAAACATCATGTGTTCTAAAGCATGTGACAATCCAGTTTTACCACTAACTTCATCTGACGAACCAATTTTGTACCAAATATGACTTGTTACAACTGGAGCTCTTACATCCTTCTTCAGGATAACTTGAAGTCCATTATTTAGTGTTCTTTCCATAATTTCTGCCCTCGCTTCATAAGATATTATAAATAATATTATTATAAAAATATTAGTAAAAAAAAATTTTGGAGCTATATTAATATTGCAAAAAAAATTCATAAATTATTCCTATTTAAAAATATTATTTAGAATTTGCGTTCATTAAAACTTAAAACAATATATCACAATGTTTATGATTAGTTTAAGTATATAATAATATATTATAATTTTATTATATAGCTAAAATATTGATTTTATTAGATATTTATTTTATTATTGATAATTATTAGCACTCTTATATAATGAGTGCTAGAAATAGCTATTAATTTAAAACTTTATAAAATGATAAAAACATTGAATTACAACATAGATACACTTCCTTCATGTACTGGAAGCATTGACACTTACATAAACCATGTAATGTCAATACCTGTGCTGTCTACAGAAGAAGAATTATTATTGGCGAAAAAACTAAATGATACTAATGATCTTGAGTCAGCAAAAAAACTAATTATGCATAATTTAAGATATGTGGTTTATATAGCAAAAAGCTACTCAGGGTATGGTTTAAATCTTAATGATTTAATTCAAGAAGGAAATATTGGATTAATGAAAGCAGTTAAAAAATTTAATCCAGAAAGAAACAACAAATTAATAACATTTGCAGTATATTGGATTAAATCTGAAATTCATGAATTTGTTATTAAAAACTGGAAAATAGTAAAAATAGCTACAACTAAAGCACAAAGAAAATTATTCTTTAATTTAAGATCTAAAAAAACATCCTTATCTAATTTAACTAATTTAGAAGCTACTTCTATAGCTGGAGATCTTGGTGTTCCCATAAAAGATGTAATGGAAATGGAAAAAAGAATGAATAATTATGATTTAGCAATTGAAGAAAAAGATGAAGAAAATTTTTCGCCATCATTATATTTAAAAAGCAATGAGCTTGAACCAGATCAAGTTATTGAGAAAAATGAAAAAAAATTATTGAATGATAAATTATTACTTAGTCTTGAAAATTTAGATGATAGAAGTAAAGACATTATCAAAGCAAGATGGTTATCAGAGAATAAATTAACATTGGAAAATTTATCAAAAAAATATGGTGTTTCTAGAGAACGCATAAGACAAATTGAAAATGAATCTATGTTAAAACTTAAAGAAAATTTTTAAAATTTACTAACAGTACTAAATACCTGTCCGCAATTAAGAATCCAAACAAAGCAGATAAATATAGTATCGAATAATTAAAAATTACATTTGCTAAATTATTATTCTTAGCTAATTGCATTTTTATTACATAATATAAAAATACTGAATTTAAAAATAAAGCTCCTGCTAAGTAAAAATAACTCGAGAATTTAATAATAAACGGAAGAAAACTAACTATTGTTAGCATTAATGTATACAGTGTTATATGGACTCTAGTATATTGCTCTCCATGTGTCACTGGTAACATAGGTATTTTAGCTGCAAAGTATTCATCTTTTCTATGAAGTGCCAATGCCCAAAAATGAGGTGGCGTCCAAGTAAATATTATTAAAAACAGTATTACAGCAATCATATCTATTTGACCTGTCATAGCCGTCCACCCAAGCAATGGTGGAGTCGCACCAGCTGCGCCCCCTATAACTATATTTTGTGGAGTGCTTCTTTTTAAATAAAGTGTATATATAAAAGCGTATCCAATTAAAGAGCCAAAAGTTAGCCAAGCTGTAAGAATATTTATATAATAAAATAATATAAAAAATCCAATAACTGACATTAATAAAGAATAAATAACTACATTTTTTGTAGTTAATATTCCTGCAGGTAAAGGCCTGCCTTTAGTTCTAGACATAATTCTATCAATTCTTTGATCTAGTAATTGGTTAATAGAGCCAGCTGATAATGACATCATAGCTATTCCAAGATTTCCTAAAATTAAAACTTTTAAATTAATAGATAATGGGTTTGCTAAAAGCATTCCAATAAAAGAAGTAAATATCATTAGTAAAACAACTCTAGGTTTTGAAGATTCAATGTATGCTTTAATAATTTTAGAATTAACCATTTTAAATTTTATAAATTATTTTTTACATTTCTTATGAAATATAATTGCGTTACTAAGCACATCAATAAAAGAGCAGCATTTCCGTTATGAGCAACTGCTATATATATTGGCAAACTCATCTTTACATTGAGTATTCCAAGTAAAACTTGAATTAATAAAAAAAATACTAATAAATATGAAATAATTTTTTGGTACGAAACTTTAATTATATTATAGGAAATTACTGATAATGCTAAAATCATAAAAGTTACTAAAATTGCCCAAATTCTATGACTAAAATGTATTGCAACTCGTGCAGGGCTATCTAGTCTGCCAAATTCATAATTTAATCCTGTGGTAAATTGAACCATAAAAGCATCACTAAAATTCATATCAGGCCACCAAAATGTATTGCATTTTGGAAAATCAAGGCATGCTAATGCAGCATAATTTGTACTAGTCCACCCACCAAGCATTATTTGAATTACTAAAACAATAAGAGTTGCATATCCAAACATTAATAGCATATTAATTTGGTAATTCATGGCATTAACAACAAACTCACTTTCACTAAAATAACTGTTTTTATTGAACCTTAAAAAAATTAACCATAATAAAGTTATTATTGTTAAACCGCCTAATAAATGAAACATTACAATTAATGGCTGAAGTTGAAAAGTGACTGTAAGCATTCCAAGAATAGCTTGCATTATTACCAAAACAGATATTATTGCAGACAATTTAAAAATATTATGAACATTATTTTTATAAAATATAAGCGATATAATGAATATTAAAATACCTAAAAAACCAGCAAGATATCTATGAATCATTTCTTTCCATGCTTTAATAACATCAAAAGTTGTTCCAAAAAAATTATTTTCAGCCGCAACAATCTCAGAAGTATTATTTGGTATCCCAATTAAATGGCCATAGCAGCCTGGCCAATCTGGACAACCTAAACCAGCATCAGATAATCTAACATATGCTCCTAATGTAATAACAGCAAATGCAGTAAATATAACAAACAACAAATAATAATTAATTTTTATCATAAAATTTTATCAACCAATTCTTGATATTTTTAATATTTTTTTAATATCTTTTTTTAAGCCTTTAGCTTTAAAATTTTTATCGTAATACATAAATATGTTACCTAAAGGATCAACCATATAAAGATGATTATGCTTTAATACTTTAAATAAATTTTTATTTATTAAATCTAATTGTTTTAAATTTTTATATTTTTTAATAATCCTTTTATTATCATTATTATTAAAATCAGTATTTGTAACAATAATATTAGATACTCTTTGCATGTCTTTACCTAATGATTCCCTAACCTGATGCATCATATATAAAGTAGCTTCACATGAAAGATCACATAAATTACTCCCATATACATACATTAACGTCCATTTCTTTATAGATAATATGTT
>LWDU01000082.1_pt1 | contig 27127 bp, 27 predicted proteins | sample 727161 | NCBI WGS metagenome assembly LWDU01 (sample SAMN04566230, study PRJNA314399) | hydrothermal vent metagenome | isolation source: deep sea hydrothermal plume seawater | place: Mexico: Gulf of California, Guaymas Basin | collected 2004-07-11
TATGAACATGAGATATTTTTTATGCCAAGAAGATGATGAGCAGTTCATCGTCGAGGCGATAGACCTTAATGAAGCCAAGCAACGTGCCGGAGTGTACAACGCGGTGGTTATTAAGGAAGTACCTAAAAAGGAGATATACAAATGAATATGAATGACATATTGGCTAATGCCATAAACGAGGCAGTGGAAACGAAAGACACCCCACTGCCCGCAGTGACTCACGACTCACTACCCGTCGTCGACTCTACCCCTGATGTACCAGTAGCGACGAGAAAGTCCACCGGTGGACTTATTATCAAAGGACTCGATGAGAAAGCCGTACTAATAAGCGTCAAGCGACGTATGTACTCACCGTACAAATTAGACCAAGAAGAAAGTAAGAAGTATGGTGCGGGTAACGTGAACAAACACTTGTTCGAGGGTAGAGATAACAAAGTGAAAGATACTATCTCAAAGTTCACTGACGTCTATACATACGTCAAGGACAACACAGTGCCTTGGAGTACCGGCGTGGATATGCTGAACATAGACCACTACATGGACTTTACTAGCGGACTGCGACAACTCGTAGACACTGCTAACCAAGCAGTTAACTCCTTGTGTGTTGTTTGGGATAGAGAAGTTCAGTCCGACTTGGATAGACTAGAGAAAATCGCATTAGCGAAAGGGAAACCCAACTTAGCAGACCCAAGCGACTACCCCGATGTCAATGAGTTACGCAGTAAGTTCGGGATTGACGTGAGATACATGCCCGTACCAACGACCGGTGACTTTAGGGTAGGGATATCAGACGAGGACAAAGCGTCGTTACAACAGCAGTTAGATGATGCAGGGAACAACGCGACGACTCACGTACTCAACTCGATGATAACACCGATGAAACGAGCAATCGAGAAACTGAACGTACCTATTGGTAGTAATGGTAGTGTGTTCAGAGATACGTTAATCGATAACTTGGTTGATGTCGCAGAGCGTATGAACAAAGTCAATCTATCCGACGACCCTGCAATCCAAAATAAAATTGACGACCTACGAAGTCTTGTTGGACAGTACGCTAGTCCGATAGGTAAAGACACACTACGTAGCAGTCAGACGGTACGTGAGAAAGCAGTTAGACAGATAGATGGTCTAGTTAGTCAGATGGCAGGGTTGGTATGAGTACCAGCGGGCCTCAACGCTTAGTGTGTAATGATTGTGGCGGTGAGGACATAACGGAGGACGCGACTGTCACTTGGGACGCCGTAGAGCAGACTTGGATAGTAGTAGATTTACGCGACTACAGTTGGTGTTCGGACTGTGACCACGAGGTTATTGCCAAGTTCATGGTGATAAATAATCTTAAGCATAAAGCAATTATGGCAATTAGAAAGGAGGAAAGAGATGGAGTATAGAGGGGGTACGCGGTACTACAACCGATACAAATTGTTGAGCGATGGCTCAATACTACAACGGTGGACTCAAGGGTACTTGTGCTCTTGGACACTATCAACCAAAGAGAAACAGAAAAAGGAGGAACTATGGGATATCGAAGTGATGTAGCCATACTTATATATGGAGATAAGGACGACGTGACTGCGTTCGTAGCCGGTGAGAAGTTGAAAGGGAAACCGAAAGACGTTGACTACCACCCACTAAGCGAGCCGAACCACGACCAATACCACGAGAGTGCGGTGTACGACTACTACAAAGACACCAAAACAATGATGCGATGGTTGTGGTGGGATACGAAATGGTACGACAGTTACCCCGAAGTTGATTATTGGCAGAACCTAAGAGATGTGTTCGACCAATCTTTCGATGGAACGTCACTGTGTATGGAAGTAGCGATAGTCGGGGAGTCAGTAGATGACAACACCACGGACTACTACGGTAGTAACCCCGAGTATTACTTAAACATAAGCAGAGCGATAGAGGACAGTTCGCCGGAGACATTATCCAACGAACCTAATAGTATTAGAGATGCAGTGGATAGTGTTAAAGACGCATTAGAAGATATGCACAAAGCAATAAAAGGAGAAAGTAATGGAAACAGTAGCAGTAGCAGTTAACCAACAAGAAGTTGAGCGTAAGGTAGGTAAGGCTAAAGCCCTGCTTATCTTAGACCACCCGTTCTTTGGAACGGCAGTATCGAAACGACCGATACAGTACACAGACGCAGTACCGACAGCAGGTATGAGTGCGACCGGTCAGATGGTAATGAACCCCGCGTTCGTTGAACCACTAACCGTTAAGAACATTATGTTCTTGATGGCACATGAAGCCATGCACTACATGTTGGCTCATGCACTAAGGCGTAAACATAGAGACCACGCCGCATGGAACGTATCATGTGACAAAGTCATTAACGACACGTTGATAGATGCAAAGGTCGGGGATTTTATTGATGGTGGTATCCACCTGCACGACGCAAGGAACTACGCATCAGAGGAACTCTACGACGAGAACGACAACGACATGGGTAGTGGTGGTATCGGACAAGACATCGGAGACCCAATAGACGGTGACGGTAAACCATTAGACGACTCACAGGTACACCAACTTGAGGCTGAGGCTAAGATTGATATGATTCAGTCAGCGAAAGCCGCGAAAGCCACGGGTAAGTTACCCGCCTCAATCGAACGTATGGTAGATGAGATGGTTAACGTGACAACCCCTTGGCACGAGAAGTTAGAGAGGTACATGAACTCCAAAGTTAAAGATGGTTACTCTTGGAACAGACCTAACCGTAGGTTCGTAGGGCAAGGAGTTTACTTGCCGGGGACGGACTATGTATCACGTATGGGTGAGGTTGTCATAGCGGTAGACACGTCGGGAAGTCTTAACAGTAAGGAACTCTCACACTTCAACAGTCATATCAATCGGATATTAGAGACGTGTACACCGGAGAAAGTGACGGTGTTGTATTGCGATTGGGATATTGGTGGAGAGGTTGAGTACACACCCGACGACCTACCTATAACACTTAACCCCGTAGGTGGTGGCGGTACGTCGTTCAAGCCGGTGTTCAAATGGTTAGATGCCTACGACGGCGAGGTTGAGTGTTTGATTTACTTCACAGATGGGTGGGGTGACCAAAATGAAATCGACGCACACACAGTAGATACTGTTTGGGTGACGACGGACAGAGAAGAGTTCCCATTTGGGGAAGTCGTTAAATTTGAAGGAGATATGTAATGAAATACGAAGTAGAGATATACCAAGTGACATCAGAAGTTGTAACAGTTGAGGCTGACAACGAACAAGAGGCTATGAATATAGCAGGGCAAGTTGTACATGATGGAGACTACCACTTCGATGGTATGCCCGAGTACAAAATGAACGTAAGACAAGTAGTTAATAATAAGGAGGTGTTAGATGATAAGTAAAGACTTTTTTGTAGAGACGGCTGACAACGTGTACCCACAACGACGACGAGCGTGGGACGAGTACAACGCGTTTCATATAAGAGCAGGAGTGTTTACGGAATTTGAGTCGGGGGAAATGATGGTAAACACTACACCACATCCCGACGGTAGGAAATTCTACCCCGAGTACAACGTACAGTTGGCAACGACTACGGACAAAGACTGTCCGAAACTGTACTTCGATAAGGAGTGCACTCAACCCGTTAAGAAAGCGTGGGTAACTCAACATGGACACCAACACTTAGCGATTGACTACGAGCGTAAAGTAGCAATAGCATTGTTTGAGGGGTGGAGACACCACCAGCCTACTATCTTAGGAGACCACGTAAACACCGCTAGTGCATATTGGGCAGGGCAGGAACGACTACCCGTACCACTAGCGAAGATAAAGGTACAAACACCCGACCCAGAGTACAAGAAGAAAATGGTTAATGTACTGAACGAAGTTAGAGCCGCCGTTGCTGCTATACACCGTATGAACGACGACGGGGCTAGCAATTGGTGGTACGAGTCACAGCATATGGCGAAAGAGGAGTGGCAAGACTCATCGACGAGTGACATCATCGCTGAGTTAAGTCAAGACAAGCAGGTTATGTACAACATAGCCACTAAGGGATTTGAGTACCCACGTAAAACTCAAGAGATGGAGTTCTTGTATGTCAAACCAAGAGAAGAATAAGTACGGTTGTTATAAGTGCGGTAAGGAAGCATTTATGACAGATGGGTGGGGGCATAACTTATGTACCACCTGCTATATAAAAAGTTTAATAACAAAGAAAAGGAGAAAGTAATGACTATACATAGAATAGTACACGAAGCGTACGCGATAGCAAAAGACGCTTCAATAGATAGCATCGACGTAACGATTGATACAAGTAAGTGGTCGACGCGTAAGAAAAATATAATCGTGAGAGCAATCGATAGTGGAGTAGCAACCTGCGGGTGGGACACCGCAAACTTCGTAAAGGCACTAACCAAAACGTATGGCATCGGAGTGCTGAACGCCACGAGGTGGTACAGAACGATAGACGTGGAACTAATAAACCCCGACAAGTTAGAAGAGGTTACGTCGTACGTATCGGCTATGATAAAACTACGAGGGCACAGTTCGAGTTACCGAGAGGATATGTTTATGCGTGATTTAGACGAGGGCAGAGATATTAGTAGTGTGCCTATACCAAGTGACTTTAGTACTGCTGACCAAACTAAATTCGTTACCGACTATCTTAAACCACAAGATGAAGCCGACCGAATAAAAAGGGCTAACTTAATAAATAATATAAGAAGTGGTCACAAGTTAACTATTTCGTTTACAATATAAAAAGGAGAGCAAAATGGCTTATGTAAGAAGAACACAACAATTAGTAGAGGACGTCCGCTTTAAAGTATCCAACATGGAACAAGCGGAGTTTAAGAAAAACAAGACCGTAAATGTAGATTTAGGTACGCCTTTGTATGACAACATGCGAACGGCGGCACTTAATTCTGTTTGGGTTGAAGCCCCCGAGTTAAAGGATAAACTCCCAAAAGATTGGTGTCGTATGGAGAGCAACATGAGCATAACGTTCAGAGGGGAGGGGGAAATGGGAGTAGTGTCGCACACACTAGAGTCAGAGACCGGCGACAAGTTCAAGTTACCACCTAACTATAGTAGATGGGACGCCACCGAAATAAAGAGTTCAGAGGTGACACCGCTCATAAAGGAATGGGTTACCAAAGAGTACGCTAGGGAGCGTTCTATCCAAGAGACAGTAGACTTGTTCGGGAACATTAAGAAACAACTGACTGATTTCTTGCAGTCTCACGCGTCCCTCAACACAGCACTCAAGGAAATGCCCGAGTTGGAGATGTATATTCCGGACGAGTACCTTGAGAAAATCAAAGAGAAAACCGTTAGGGTTAAGAAAGAAAAAGAGGACGTTATTGATAAGTTAGACATCGACGTCGAAGCACTAACCCGAGCGGCAGTCGCCCACCGAATTACATCGAGTAACTAATGTACGACGTAGGCGAAATAATAGTAGGTTGTATATTACTAGTGAGTGCGTACTCATTAGTGTGTGCAGTTGACTTCAACACAAAAGTAATAAATAAAAAGGAGAGTAGTAATGATAACAACGTATGAACTTAAAAAGCAGTGGAATAGACTGTTAACCACTAGAGGTATGAGCGAGAGCCTACCTGTACAAGATGGAAAACTGTTAACTGATACGGAGTTTGCGGTACTGTGCCACATAGCACACCAAGGTAACAAGGCTAACATCACAAGCCTAGTCAACCACCCGTACTTTGTCGTGACGTCGCTATCTACAGTTAAGCGTGCCGTTACACGACTCATCAGCGGTGGGTTAGTACGCGTCACCGATGTATCGAACGACAGGCGAGAACGTATGCTAGAAGTAACGGGGCTAGAGTAATGGAAGAAGTATTAGTAGTAATGATAGTAGTGTACGCCGGTATGTTAATTTGGATGGCAGTACCTAACAAAAAGTAATAGAAAAAGTACGACGTCGTACTTTATTACCAAAGGAGAGTAGTAATGAAAAAAAGTAAAAAGAAAGTAACAGTAGCAGAGAGAGCACACAAAGCAGGGTTAAGCCCTAACTTAGTATATGTACGAGTAAATAAAGGTTGGAGTTTAAAGAAAGCACTAACCACCCCCGTACGTGTACGCAAGTCACCAACTAAAAAGGTAGCCTCTAAGAAAGTAGTCAAGCGTAAACCTAAGGTCACCAAGCGTAGTAGTAAAGCGGTAACCCCTATGGTAGTAGAAAAGTACAAGAGCGAGCGACCAAGTAATTTAATTATATTTGGTTTAAGTACTATAATCGTACTTTTAATTACTATTATTATAGGACAATAGAAACCATGGGGATACATAGCAGAGCAGAGTGTAAGCAGAAGTGCGAAGCCATCAAAGAGATACTGACTAGAATACAGCAGGCCGCAGGCATGGAAAGTCAGTACGATGTAAGACACCTAGCAGAGTCCGGTTTGGATTTAGTCAGAGACCTTAAAGGTGAAATGGCTGAGGATAAAGAATGACACGAAAGTATAAAAGTAAGGTGTTTACTTTATCTGATGGCACATCTATGACTGCTAAAGACCTAGTCGAGAAGTACGACGTCCCACTTGGGACAACTCGTACTAGGTTATCTAACGGAGTTAGGGACATAGAAGTTCTTAAGAAACCACCGGCAAAGCAGAATAAGTACAAAAACGCAGGTGGTAAAATGTACTCAACTCCGGGGTCTTATGTCCCCGACAAAACGGTCAAGCAGAGGGTAGCCAAGCGTAACTACTACGACCCTTTGTCTAGGCTATTACTAAAGACACTACCGTGAGTTGGTTCTGTCAAATGATAGATGGCGAACGTCGTTGTATGGATTGGGGTGTTTACCTCAAGAAAGGTTGGGTCTTGAATAAGTCCTTCCTAGTTGAAGAATACTTAGGCGTAATTAAAAAGAAAGAATAACAAACAGAGCCCCCTTAGCGTAGCGTTGTATTTTCGTACGCTCTCTCACCTTGGCATTCATAGAGTGCCTTGCATGTGAAACTGCAACGCTACGCTAAGGGGGTTTTTTATTTCAAGGAGAGTAGTATTGTTAAAAAATATAGAAGCGAAAGAGATATGGGACATTATCTGTAACTGTAATACATGTTTTGTTAAGTTACCGTTAGTCACAGTGGCTATAGTAGTAAGTAATTTGTATTTTCTGTAGGAGAGTAGTATGAAAATTTGTACAGTAGATTTAGAGACCTTTTGGGACGTAGGACACTCGCTAACAAAAATGTCCCCCATCGCATATTGTATGCACCCCGAAACGGAAATTATTAGTTGTGCGTTTAAATTCGATGACGCAGAGACAGAGGTAGTATTCGGGGAGCAGAACGTAATCGACTACTGCAACAAGGTGGATTGGTCACAGTATTGGGTAGTAGGACATAACCTATCGGGGTTCGACTCTATGATTTTATCGTGGAGACTGAACATTAAACCAAAGTTGTGGGGTTGTACACTTGCGATGGCACGACCGATACATGCGAAGGACGTCGGACTGTCGTTAGCCAAACTAGTAAGACATTATGGTCTTGGTATTAAAGATAACTTCGCGTTACTACAAACAAAAGGTAGACACTTAAAGGATTTTACTGAGCAAGAGATTGCTGACATGGGTGTGTATAACAAAGAGGACGTCGACCAATGCTATGGGTTGTTGAAACGACTCATACCGCAGACTAAGAAAGATGAGGTGATACTCATAGATATGACTGTCCGTTCTTTGATTGAGCCTCAGTTCGACTGTGACACTGAGTTACTGAGTAAGACGTTAGTAGAAGAAGTTGAAAGGAAACGAACCGCATTACTAGAAGCTTCAAAGACTATGGACGTGTACGAGTTAGGTATGGACGACGATGAAGCCGTCGCGGCAGTACTAAAACTTCTCTCATCAGCGCCGAAGTTCGCTAAGTTCTTAGAGAGTTTAGGTGTTGAGGTTCCAATGAAAAAATCACCGACTACTGAGAAAGATATACCTGCGTTAGCGAAGACAGATGAAGCGTTCATAGCACTACAAGAACACGACAACCCGTTAGTATCCGTGGCTGCCAACGCGAGGCTTGACGCTAAGAGTACTATACTACAAACACGTATACAATCATTCTTAACAGCGTCCAACGCCCACCCACATAAAAAAGTACCTATCCCTCTAAAGTATTACGGAGCGGATACAACCGGTAGATGGTCGGGTTGGGGGTACAATCCACAAAACCTTCCACGAATAAATCCGTACAAACCCAAACTATCGGATTCACTACGTAAATCACTTAGAGCTCCGCCAGGTTACAAGGTAGTTGTGGCAGATTTATCGGGTATTGAGTTACGAGTTAACCACTTCTTGTGGAAAGTTCCATCTAGCATGGAGATGTTCCGAGCAGACCCCGAGAACGCAGACTTATACAAGGACTTCGCGAGTACATTATATGATGTACGACAAAGTGAGGTGACCAAGGAGCAACGACAAGTCGGTAAAGTTGCCCACTTAGGGTTAGGTTTTGGAGCCGGACACGTAACGTTCCAAAAGGTAGCGAAGCTTATGGGTGGTGTGAACATTAGTATAAACGAGTCTAAAGATATTGTAGACACGTGGAGAGACGCTTACTCAGACATTACTGTAGCGTGGCGTACATGCCACAAAGCGTTACCTACTATTATGCGAGGTGCAGAAGGTGGTGCGTTAGACCCTTGGGGTATGATATATCCCATACCGGAAGGACTCCAAACACCTAAAGGTGTAATCAGATACCCTAACCTACGCACCGAAGTAAACGAGGAGACGGGCAGGACTGAGTTCATCTATGGCGATGGTCGTAACAAGGCTAGGATTTATGCAGGTAAGATTGTAGAGAACATCGTACAACACTTGGCTAGGAATGTAATCGCAGACAACGCCTTAGATGTACAACGCAAGTTACGACTCATACCGGCGCTGATGGTACACGACGAACTCGTCTACGTAGTGCCTGAAGAGAAAGCTCAGGCGACGCTCGACGCAGTACAGGAAATAATGCGCACACCGCCAACGTGGTGGCCGGAACTCCTTACGTGGAGCGAAGGTGACATCGCTGACACATACGGCGACGCTAAATAATCATAAATTATTACCCATAAACTAAAATGTAGGGTACACTCTTTTAAAGGCTAGGGGAAGTACCTACTTATAATTTGAGGTTTTATGGACTATATAGAAAAATGTGACGAAGAAGCAGTGGAGTATGCAAGTAGAGCCGCCGAAGGGGGTGCTAACTATGAGGACTCTTACGACTACTTTATGAATAAATGCGTACGTAAGTGTAAAAACAAGGATGAGGAATTGGATGAAATCGACTTTAACTAAACCGTGGAGTTACTCAGCGCTGACAGCGTTCGAAACGTGCCCACTGAGGTACCAACTAACAAGAGTAACAAGAGTAGCACATGAGAAACAACACGAAGCGTCTATTTGGGGTAACAAGGTACATAAGCATCTCGAGGACTACGCTAACCGGAAAGGCCCGCTACCTAAAGACTTGCAGAAGTATGCCAAGTATGTGGATAAGATATTCACGTATGAGGGTAAGCGGATAGTAGAGCAACGTATGGCTATCAATAGTAACTTCCGCCCTACTAAGTGGATGGCGAAGGACGTATGGTGCAGAGGTATCGTTGACATCGGTGTGGTTGGTTCTAAGACAGCGTACCTACTAGATTGGAAAACCGGTAAGCACAAACCCGACTCAGACCAACTAAAACTATTTGCGGCGTTAGCGTTCATACACTACCCTTGGGTAGAGAAAATAGTCTGTGGTTTCATTTGGTTAAAGGTAGGTAAGTTCGATAAAGAAATTTACACCCGAGACGACATCACAGAGATATGGTCTGAGTTTTTACCAAGGACTGAAAGGATGGCTAAAGCGTTCAACGACGACAAGTGGCAGGCTAAACCGTCGGGGTTGTGTCGTAATTGGTGTCCGGTAGGCAGTAACAACTGTGAATTTTGTGGAGTATAAGTTATGGCTATGACCCCCGAGGGAAAAGTAAAGAAGAAAGTAAAAGAGTATTTAGTATCAATAGGTGCGTGGTACTACATGCCCGTGTCAAACGGCATGGGACGTTCGGGATGTCCGGACATAATAGTGTGTTACAAAGGTCAGTTCTTGGCTTTTGAAACTAAAGCACCGGGAAAAAGGAACAACACAACAGCTAACCAAGATAGAGAGATTGCAGGTATTAATAAAGCAGAGGGTCTTGCTATTGTAGTTGATGACGTAGAACAAGTTAAGGAGGTAATCAATGCTAAAGACATCGGCTAAGTCGCTTAAAACCAAGGCGAAATATAACAAGAAGAAAACCGTTCAAGACAAACGAGTGGCTCAGAATAAAGCAAGACGACACGCGTTAGCGAAAGGTACCGTTAAGAAAGGCGACGGTAAAGACGTTGACCACAAGAAGCCACTTGCAAAAGGCGGTAGTGCTAGCGACTCAAACACACGAGTGGTTAGTCAGAAAACAAATAGAGGGTGGAGAAAGAAGAACCCGGAGATGTATAAAAAAGGGAGAAAGTAAATGTCAGCAAACGATAGGCAGGTCAGCGGTAGTCATTACCAGACTGAAATTCAGCCTTGGGACTTCATAGTCGCAAACAACCTTAATTACTTAGAAGGCAACATCATTAAGTATGTGTGCCGGTACAAAGAGAAGAACGGTATTGTAGACCTACATAAGGCACAACACTATTTGCATAAGTTAATAGAGGGGTTGGAAAATGTTAGTATGGAAAAAGAAAAAGGCGTTAGTTCTAAAGGTTAAAGATACCTCTAAGATATTAAGCGTCATATCGTCAGCAAAGACGATAACTGTAAAAGGGGAGACACTAGTAGCAGTGCCCCATAGGATAGAAGAAACCAAGGTACTACGAAACTTAGGTTTCGATGCGCCTGCACCGATAAGACACCACTATAATTGGCCGGGTAGGTTCAAGCCGTTTATGGCACAACTAGAAGCCGCCGCTTTCTTGACGATGTATAAGAGAGCGTTCAATTTAAGTGAGTTAGGTACCGGTAAGTCGTTAGCGTCGCTATGGGCGTACGACTATCTTAAAAGCGTAGGGAACCTAAACAAAATGCTAGTAATAGCACCGTTGTCCACGTTGGAAAGAACTTGGGCGGACGAGATATTCAACCACTTCCCCCATCTAACGTTCACAGTAGTGCATGGGACACGAACTAAACGTAAGAAGCTACTCGCTCAAGATGTAGACGTGTACATTATCAACCATGATGGCGTTGCTATAATTGAAGAAGACCTACGCACCAGACAAGACATCGACGTAGTCGTAGTCGACGAAATTGCTCAGTGTGCTCGTAATGCGGGAACTGATAAGTGGAAGACCCTTAATACAGTAATCAACAGGCACAAAGTCAAAAGGTCTTGTTGGGGTATGACCGGTACACCTACACCTAATTCACCAACAGACGCTTGGGCTCAATGCAGATTGTTAGTACCCGATAACGTACCCCCTTACTTCAATAGGTTCAAGATGCAAGTGATGCGTCAGATAACTCATTTTATATGGCAACCTAAACCCGATGCGTTGGAAGTAGTTAAAAATATTATGCAACCATCTGTTAGATTTACTAGAGATGAATGTATGGACTTACCACCACTATTGTACGAAACACGGCAGGTTAGTTTAACCAAGGAACAGAACAAAGCATATAACGAAATGATGACCCGCTTACAAACCCAAGCGGACAGTGGGGCTATCACAGCAGTTAATGAAGCGGTTAAGATGGCTAAACTAATTCAAATTGCATGCGGTGTTGTCTATGCTGACGATGGTTCCGAGATAACAATACCATCTAACCCAAGGATAAAAGAAACCAAGGACATAATCACTGCGGCGGAAGGTAAAGTCATAGTGTTCGTACCATACGTGTCCTCCGTTAAGATGGTGTCTAAGGAACTGAGTAAGTACTTCACAGTAGAAACAATCTATGGTGGTGTTAGTAAGAACGAACGAGACCGTATCTTCGGTGAGTTCCAAAAGGGCAAAGACTTAAAAGTTATTGTGGCACAACCCGCCGCGATGTCTCACGGTCTAACCCTAACGGCGGCGAGTACGATAATTTGGTACTCGTGTGTTACATCCAACGAAACCTTTGAGCAAGCGAACGGTCGTATCAACAGACCGGGGCAAAAAATGAATAATTTTATCATCATGCTTGAGGGTACAAAAGTCGAGAAACGCATGTACACAAGGCTTAAAAACAAGCAGAAAATGCAGGGTGCTTTACTCGATGAAATAAAAGCACACAGAGGTGAACATATCGCTTGACATACTAAATTGTTTAGTATAATATGTACTCTCTTGCACTCACACGATAGGATTTGAACACAGATGAACTTACTTACACCCGAAGAAGTTTCGGACAAATTAGGTATTAGTAAAGGGGCGTTGCCCTCGTTACGCAGACGCGAAGTCAGCTTCCCCCAACCGATACGGGTATCACCTAAGGTACTTCGTTGGGATGAAGAAGACATCAATTTTTGGTTAGTAGATAAAAAGGAGAGTAGTAATGGCGAAAGCGAGTGAATTAGATGACGTTTCATTGTTGAAAATGTTCATCGCACTGCGAGACCGTAGAGCCCGTAGAAAAGCGGACTACAACGTAGACGACGCAGGAGATAAAGATAAACAAAGTAATATTGAGGTAGAGTTCTTGAAGCGTTTTAATGAGCGTGGGATAGATAACGTGTCCTCTAATGGAGTTGGTACAGCGTACCGTTCCACGAGAGTATCAGCAACTGTTGGTGATTGGGACGCACTACTTGAGCACATACAAAAAGATGACGCTTGGGAAATGCTAGAGCGACGAGTTAATAAGACTGCGGTACTACAGTACAAAGAAGAGAACGCAGACCTACCACCGGGTGTGAATTGGAGTGAAACCCAAGTCATAAACTTTAGACGAAAATGAGTACCACCACACTAAGTAAAATGCCTGCGCACCTTAAAGGTATGTTTAGCGGTAGTAATCCTTTCGCGGCGGCAGGTGGCGGTGGTGGAATTAAAACGTTGTCGACGAAAGGTGGGGAGTTCCACGTAGAAGAAGGCAACTATAGAAACCTATTAAGCGACTACACGCTAGATGTTGTCATCTTAGCAAGTAACCCAAATAAATCTAAGGCGTACTACGTTGACGGGTACGAAGAAGGCGGTTTCAGTAACCCTACTTGCTATACGAATAACGGTACTACACCTTCGGAACATGCGGATGCACCACAGTCTAAGAAGTGTTCTATATGTCCTCACAGTCAATGGGGGTCTCGTATAACTGACAGAGGTGGTAAGGGTAAAGCATGTTCAGACTCAATGAGACTGTGCGTTGCTACGGCAGACAACATGGACGACCCTATGTTACTCAAAGTGTCAGCGACTGCGCTTAAGACCTTAGGGGCTTACGGTGCACAGTTATCCAAGAGGGGTGTTGACCCGATGTACGTGGTAACACAACTAGGGTTCGACGCTACTAAAGAGTACCCATCATTAACGTTCAAAGCAGTGAGGTTCATTGAAGAAGCTGAACTCACTACAGTGGACAAAGTAATTAAGACGGAGAAGGAAACCATAGACAGAATAACTGCTGTGGTGGACTCTCCGATTAATAAGGAAGGGGCGTTTAAGACCGCTCCTAAAGAAGAAAAGGCTGCGAAAGCGCCGGTTGAGGTTAAACCAAAGCCGGAAGTAGCAAAGGAAGAGAAGCCTAAAGTAGAAGAATACGATAATATCGAAGACGCTTTAGACAACTTGGATTTTGATGATTAATACGATAAAAAAGGAGAAGTAAAATGGCTAACGAAATAGCTAAGTACGCGTTTGAGAACGTGAAAGTAAATTGGGCGAAACTGCAAGGGGATAACCCGGAGCCACCTTACCAAGGTGAAGGTAATCACAATTGGACTGTACAAATTGTACTGTCTGAGGAGCAAGCGGACGACTACAAGGAAACTAAGTTGTTCCCTAGGTTCAAGCGAAATCAAGACCACGAGTTGGTGTTGGAAGACGGCCTTAAACAAGTTAAGTTGAAGAAGTCTACGACGTTCGGTGTAGGTGGTAAACCTAAGAAGCCGGTGGTAGTGGTAGACACGTTCGGTAACAAGTTCACTGACCTTATCGGTAACGGTTCGGTATGTAACATTCAGTGCTCGGCGCACACATGGAACCGCGACGGTAAGACTAATACGTCACTTGAGTTACAAGCGGTGCAAGTAGTCGAACTTGTAGAGTACAATGAGTCAGAGGGCGGGGATGAGTTTGTCCCAACGTTTGATTTCAAGAAGCAAAAGAAGGTTGACCTCAAAGATGTGAAAGTTGCCGAAGAAACTGATAACGTAGATGCTGCGTTAGACGGTTTAGACTTCGACGACTAGTAGTAAGTAGTAAGCAACACCGGGGTTCGCCCCGGTTTTTTATGCTTTACAAAAAGTCCACTGTGGACTTTTTATAATCAAGGTGGAAAATGGGGACTCAACAATTTTTAGAATTAGTACTACCGGACAAAGGGGCGAAGATAATAACCCTAGCTAAACCAGCTGGTAAAGGTGGAGTTCGATTTAAGTACAAGAAGTACAGTACGTCTGAACAAGCGGCACAAGCCGCCGAGTTCTTCGATGACCAAGGCGAAACAGTTTACTTCGCAGTTAACTCCTTTGGTGATTGGTACGAAGACGAGAGAAAAAAGAAAAAACGCATAAGGACTCAAGAGAATGTAGTAGCGTGCCGTTCCTTGTACGATGACTTCGACGTTGGCGCAGACGATAAGAAAAAATATGCAACGCGCGATGACGCACTCGCAGATATAGTACGCTTAGCAACGGTCTTAAAGTTAACACCAACGATAACTTCATCGGGGGGTGGATATCACTGTTACTTCTCATTAGATGAAGACGTCACCTCTGATGTATGGAAGGAACTGTCAGCGCTCAAACGCGACGTCACGACTCATCTAGGGCTAAAAGCCGACAGAGCCGTAGACATGGACAGCGCTAGAATACTACGACCGGTAGGAACTCACAACCGAAAGACTAACCCCCCCATAGAGGTTAAGTTAGTTAAGTTGGGTAAACAGTACCCCGTGGAAATCATACGTAAGAAGTTCCACGACTACATAAAAGAGAACGCTGTACAACCGGCACCTACTAACAGCTACGACAAAGGTAAAGGGTCTAACCCGTTCGCCGCGGCTATAGGCGACTACCCTACGGCGGACGCCAACATAATAGCTGAACACTGTAACGCTATAAAAGAGTTCAGAGACAAGAAAGGTGACATACCGGAACCTCATTGGCACAGAGCAATAGGCGTAGTTAAACATTGTGATAACGGTGAGCAGATAATTCACGATTGGAGTAAAGGGTACAAGGGTTATACCTTTGAAGAAACCCAAGCGAAAATTGATGAGTGGGAGTTCGGGCCGACCTCGTGTGCTGAGATGGATAAACACATAGAGTGTATGAAAGACTGCGACATGACTGAGAAGTGCAAGTTCTCAATTCAGTTAGGTAACAAGGAAAACGCCGACTCTGTTGAGGAAGAAACAGAGACAAACAACACGCAACCTACAGCCGCACCGATTATTGAAGGGCAGAAAATCCCTTATTGGCCTAATAACGGTTATAGGTGGAACGGTACGTCGTTGGCTAGGTCGATCAAAGACGACGACGGCGTCGTACATTGGAGACCTTTTTGCAGGTCGTTCATCTACCCACTAAATCGTATACAAGACTCCGAAGGTACTTGGGTTATTCATTGGCGTGCTAAAGAGAAGAACGGTAGATGGCGTGAGTTCTTTATGCCTACATCTGAGTTAGCATCTACTGACATGATGGCGAAGACACTAGCGTCTCACGAAGTATTCTTAATGAGAACCAACAAATCGAGGAACGATATGGCGGAATTTGCAGAAGGACTTATCGAAACGCTACAAGCGTGGCGCATGGAAACCAAGACATACAAACAGTTTGGTTGGACAGAAGACCGTAAAGGTTTCGTTATGGGAACCAAGATGATTAAGTTAGATGGTGTGGAGGACGTTTTGTGTGACCCCGACATCCCTGCAGATGCGGCGGTCGACTTCGGTACTTCCGGAACGTTAGAGCAGTGGACGGCTAACATAGATACTTTATACAACAGACCGGGAGCAGAGCCTTTTCAGTTCGCACTGTGCCACTCTATGGGTTCTGCGTTAGTAGAACTTATGGGTTCTTCAAATTGGCATGGGCTACCTCTAGCGTTCACCGGTTACGGTGGTACGGGTAAGTCTACGGGTGCTAAGATTGCTTGTGGATTTTACGGCAACCCTATGTACATGGAACGCCAAACGGGTGAGCAGGGTTCCACGTTGAATGCTGCGATTAAACGTATTGCTATTATGGGCGCTGTACCGATGTTGCTAGACGAGTTCTCGGGCAGAGCACCGGATGAGTTAACACGAACGGGTTATGCACTTGCTAACGGACGTGACAAAGAGCGTCTAGGTTCGAACGGTAAGTTCGCTACAGTTGGTGGTCAGTGGTTTAAGAATAGTTTCATTACGTCGAACGACTCACTCCACGAAAACATTAGTAAGTTACCTGCGGGTTACAGAGTTGAGGCAACTCAGCTACGTTTCTTCGAGGTACAACTTCCGGAGAACTTTAGAACCGACGTGTTCCCCGACATAACGCAGTCGTTTATTGAAGACCACATGGACAATGTGTACGGCGAAGCGTGTAGACCTTACTTAAGATTTATTATTAAGAACCACGACTGGGTTCGCAGACAAATTACGGCGGCTAGAGGTAAGTTTAACCCCAAGTCTAATGAAGATAACAAAGAACGCTTCTACAGAGATACAATCGTAACTGCTATTGTTGCAGGTAAGATTGCTGAGAAGTTAGGACTCATAGCATTCGACATAGCAGGTATGAAAAAGTGGGCGCTAGACCAAGTGGTGCGCATGCGTGCGAGTAGAAAGGAAAGCAACACCGACATCGGAGAGCATATCGCTCAGTTCATATCGACGCTTCCGGGACGACTCATCATCACTAAGCACTTCGGTGATGCTCGTTCAAGAAAAGAACACCCCCAAGAAATGCTACGCGCCCCTGCTATCGGACGTGTTGCTACCGAGGACAAAAAGGTGTATATAACATCTAAGGCCGTTAACGAGTGGTGTAAAGAACACGGAGTAGCACCGACGGTAATGAAAGAAGAACTAGATAGTGGCGGGTATTTGGTTTACAAAGCCGATGGTAAAATAGGTAGTAAGTGCTACATTGGTTCGGGTTCTACGGTTCCAAGTGGACAAGCGCGATGCTACGAGTTTAACTACGACAGTTTGTTTGGGGATAACTCACCCCTACACTTGGTAGAAACAGAAGAAGGGGTTTCCACAGAAACTACAATAGATACAGAGTAATAATACTGCGGGGTTTAGTTATGTTCCCCGTAACAGTGCCAGCAGACGGTGCGCTAATCAGAAAAACATCTGCCGTTGGGGCAACCTCCCCGAGCCTTCATTATAGGCTTTTCCATGTGTTGTGACCCATCCGACTCGCCCACGTTACGGGCTCCTCATTAACCGAAGACCTTAGTACCCTGCCTGCTTTGCGTACTTGTCTTCCCTCTTACGTTGCTTACTAGGGGCTTTGAACAAGTTGGATAGCGGCGTTCTTTTCATAGCACTTCGTTCGTTGTTAAAGAAAGGTTTCAACTTAGCTTTAGATTTCTGTAGGGCTTTCCAACGTTCTATAGCGTCTCGTCGCCCGCTAGAGTCCTTATTTTTACTAGCATTGACGTAATCTTTTCTTATAGCAGACTGCTCGTCACTAGCCCATTTACCTAACTCATACTGCTGACCTCTTGTCCACTTAACTTTATTTATCTCAGTAGAAGGTACGCCTAGAGCATTTAGTGCCAACGACCAACCACTGAAGTCAGCCGGAATTACATCGCCGTTTCGGAGTGAGTAGCCATCGGTAGAAAGTCTATAAGACTCCATCGCAGTACGAACACCTTTAGGTAGGGCGTACTCAGTTGCTCTTTGTAAGTTACCTTCCTTAGCGTACTCAAAGGAGCGCATGAAGTTGGACGCCGTCGATGCTGTTGGCCCTAGAAGCGCTTCGAACACTATTTCTTTCATCGACTCTTGATTACCATCGAAGGTTGAGAACGGTAATGGGTGGAATATTTTTTGTTGGCTTAACTTAGTAGACATATCTAGACCTACAACAGCAGGAAGGCCTCTAGTGATTAAGTCAGTGAACTTATTATCGCCCATATTTCTACGTATCCATCGTTCTAAGTCTTCCGGTTCATCACCTTCGTTACCCATACCTAAGAATAAAGGCGCGACCCAACCAAGGAACGGAACTCCTACAGCTCCAGAGAACAGAGAGGCGTGCCACATAGCAAACGCAATGGTTCTTTTACCCGCCGCTTTCTCCTCAGCAGAAGTACCTACGAACGCCTTCTTAGTTGCGTCGGCGTAAACCCAAGCCATCATTATTTGGTACTTACGGTACTGCCCAGTAATTTTAGGAATTTTCTTAAGTACTAACGGGGAATCCATAGCTGAGAAGTTACCCTGCGTATCTTCCACCATGTTAATAGCGTACTCTTCGGACGTCATACCCATACGTTTAGTTGCTTCCTTATTAGACTCAGCCATTTCGAACGCAGCAGTTGCTGTGGATATACGGTTATACGCTTCAACCATTCTTGCAACTTGGTATAAACGGTGTGTAAATGTACCGGCCGCTTCTGAAGCCTTATTAATTACTTCGTAGCCAGTATCCGAAGAAATAGAGTCCGCTAAGTCCTGCTCTATACCTACGTCTAGTAGCTGTCGCAGTTGTAAGTCTGCGAGCATAGGTTGGTATTTCTTAGGGGCTTTACTAATATCAATTTTTGTTTGTAGTTTTAATCCTTTGTACTCGAACTCCACCATATTGAAAGCCAGTTTCATGCCGGCCCAGTACAGTTTTATAACTTTACCATAATGAGTAGCACCGAAGTCACCAACTATCTTAGGTATAGTAACCATTATAGGTTGTGTGGCGTTAGTAAGGTGGTAACCGAAACTAGACGTAAGCATGTACACAGTATTAACTGCGGCTACTCTGTCTTGTATAGGAGTTTGCTTATCATTCAGATGCTCTACATAATGAGAAACCATCATGTTATAAACTCTACCTAAATGCCCCTTGTCTTTGTCGGAGTCGTTCTTAGCTTTAGCAAGAGTCGTATTTATCTCCATGCCGTGTTCCATACTTGCTATTAGGTTAGCTTCAGATGTAGCGTTAGAAAGGAACGAGCGCATCATGTTTTCTTCATAACCTGCTCTACCCATACGTTTAGCTTGGGAGTGTCGAGCGTTCGTTTCGTCTAAGGTGTCGAAGTACATCTCTTTGACCATGTCGTACATCGCTTTATACTCTTTAGAGCTCTTGTCTAGATTGGAAGCTCCCATAGTACCTAGAATCTTAGCGATTACCTTGTGGTCTGGCGTACGTCCTTCAGTAATCACTTTGGTTTTAGGAGAAGCCTCTGCGTAAGCGTAGCCACCTCTATATTTGTCTACGTGTTGCTTAGCTGTACCCATAGATGGGTGGAAACTAATAACGTAGTGGTCTGGGTCGGTCTTAAAGACCTCAACTACCTTTTTATTATTATCGCTAGGGGAGTGTTCTAAGGTTCTCTCTGCGTCTATAAGTTTTTGAGACTTAAACTCTGATACAAAACCACCGAAACGTTTCAGTGGAGCGTACGGCCCGTCTAACCCAGACACACCAAACAAAGAGCTATCTACTCCGAATTTTTCAGCGACTAATTTCTTACGGGCTAGCATTCTCTCTCCGTGAGAAAACACATCTTTTACTACTCGCTGTTGCTCTGGGTTCAACTTGTCGAACCTTTTAGCCATAGCATCATCTACGACTACTGTTTTATATTTAGGGTCTGTTGTTTCATAAGGATTGTAACCCCACTTTTGTTCAAAAGTAGAGTCCCCTATGAATATGTTAACGGCTCTTAAGTGCTCTTTGGATAACTTTCTAGCACGCACGTTTATGTCTTCCACTAGCTGCTTAATTTCGTTACGCGTTCTTTCCGCTCTAAGTATAGCGTTATGCCACTCTCGAGCCGAAGGCATTATCTTCTCAACATCTCGTATAAACTGGTGTAAGAATTTGGTGCCATTAGCTCCACTGCGGAATATTTCAACTAAATCGTCCCACACTTGGGCGGTCTTTTCACCGAAGTGGTCTTTTACCCAAGTTCTAGTTGTTCTAATTTCCTGATTGTTCTGAGTAGCATCTATGGAGAATTTAACAGGCGTATTTCCTTCTACCTCGCTCGCTGTTGAGAGCCTATAAGCGTCGCCACCTAATTCCATCTTAGCAGCACCATAAGCCATGTCGACTATGTTTTGCGTGGAAAGTAAGTTAGAGGTTCCTAAGTTATAGTTTATGAATCTAGAGTACGCTTGGTTAAACTTTCGGAATATGTTCTGTAGTATCTTACCGAGTTTAGTTTTAGCTGATGGTGTTACTCCTGCTTTAGTAGCTTCCTCAATAAAGTAGGCTATCCATTCAGAGTTTTCAACACGGGCGCTTTGTACCGCCCCTGCTGCTTTTGCTTGGGCGACACGTCTACCTGCTGCTCTTGCTATTCTGTACCTAAGACCTTTTTTGTTTAAGTTTTCATCACTAGCCCAACTCTTAATGTTGTTTGCTAGAGATTTTATTTCAGACTCACTTAGTATGTTGTCTAAGCCTATATGGCTACCTACTTCGTGCATAAACACTGCTTCTTCACTACCGGACTGTGTGTTGCCTAAGACAAACACCATGTGCTCCTCACCATCTATACGAGGCGTAACGAAGGCTACTGCTTTCGAACTGATTACATCGTTATCTAACGACTGCTTCATGATAGCGTACGCCACTGGGTCGTCAGCTTTAGCTATGAGTTCTAGTACCGTAGCTCGTGCTTCATTGGTGTTGCTAACGAAATGTATTCTGTGAAATATACCCTTGGTTTTTTCTCTTCCAAGAAGGTTATAGAACATCTCTGTGAACTTTTCTTTAGACGAAGGGTTAGTTACTTCTTTTGTAGCCACGCTAAACTTAAGGGACGTTACTCTATTTTTACCCGTTCTATTTTTAGTGTTTAGGCGCTTCCTTATTTCTCGTATCGCTTCTTCTTTTGTTACTTTTTGAGCTGCATAGTTACTGTAGCCAGGGAACATCTCCATGACTATTCCGGCCAGCTCTTTCTTACTAGTAGAAACTTCAATTCTGTGTTTTTGAGATAGCTTAGTTCCTTTCACTTGGTTAGCTATGTCTTGTAATACGATTTCTTTTATTTTTAGTAGCTCTACTTTAGACTTTTTAACTAACTCACTTTCGAAAAGGTTGTAGTGTATCTTACTAAGCGCTAGTGCTATGTCAGCCTTAGTACTAGAGTCCTCTAGCTGCTTATTTCTAGACTTTCTGTTGCTTTTCTTTTTCTCTTTTAGTTCTGTAACTAAAGCGTCCCGTCTAGCCTCTAACACAGGTACGGTACTAGTTTCCAACTGAGCTACGTCTTGGTCTGTTACGGTACTTATAGCCATCGCAAGCTCCCTCTTGGTAGAGGCTTTTTCCAAGCGAGATATTTGAGGGTCTACTATTTTACTAACTTCCCTTTTATTTGACTTAGTAGCAGCTTTAGTACTAGCCTCAGCTGCAATAGCGTCCTTCTTAGCTGATATTAAATCTAACTTAGCGTTGAAAGACTTAAAGTCACCTTTCTCTATGAAGGACTGTAGGTCTGGGTATGTAAACATCCAGTTTGCATCGTATAGTTTGTTAACCCTTCGCATAGCAAAGTCTTGTGCTTGTACAAAGCTAAGATTCTTATTTTGTATTAAGGATACTATTTTAGACTTACCGAAACTTTTCCTAACTTCAAGCCCTAAGAACTTAGCGTAAGCAAATAGGTCGTCTCTACTCATTGAGTTGAGAGAGGCCTTCCCTAAATGATACTGCTCTGCACCTTTGTTTCTTGGTTTTTTAGAGCTCTTTCCTGTATCGGACTTAGTTCCAGTCCCATGTTTTTTAGACTTCTTAGAAACGTCGCGTGTTCCTTTAGAACCTTTTTCGCTTTTATCTTCTGACTTACTGTTATCTTTTCCATCTTTTGTTTCCTCGGATTTGGTTTCTTTATGTAAAGCTTCTAAAGCACTTTGGTCAGCCTCCAGAGTAGATTCTGTTGTATTACCCGCTGCGAACTCGGTCATAGAAAGCATCCACTCGTACTTAAGAGAGTCGCTCAACTTGGAGAACGAAGGTGCCCCTTTGCCTTTTCGTTGGTTCCATTCCTTAGCAGCGATAGAAAAGGATTCTTCTTTACTAAAGGACGCAACGGCTTTACTAGCCTTAGTGAGCTCATCTATTATTTTTGTTTTAGCGCTAGGGTTTTTGTTTATAAACGCTTCTGTCTCAGCTTCAAGAGCTTTTTCTTCTGCCTTAGCCTTAGCCTTAGCCTTTTTATTTTTACTATTACGTGCTTTTTCTTTTCTAACCGCAACTGCTTTATGGCGCTCCATCAAAGATTCAACTTCGGCGGCTTCTTTTTCCCCGCTTTTTTCTGCTTCGTCCTCAACCCACTGTTGAGTTTCTTCATTAAGGCTATCAGTATCAGAGTCTTCTAACTGGTACCCTTCCAAGTTGTCAACAACCAGCGTATCTGATTCTTCTTCTTCTTCCTTAGTCTTAGCCTTAGCTTTTGCATCAGCGTCAGCTTTACTTTCTTCGTTACTAGCAGTCTCTGTATTCTTAAGTTTGTTAAACGCTTGGATAGACTCTAGTATTCTTTTCCTACCATGCTCATCATTCACAAGACCAATTTCGTTCATTACTTCATCGCCGTACTCAGCGAACATATCATCTATGATAGCTTGAGTATGCCAAGTTGTATTGTAATCAGGGTCTTTGCTTTTACCTTTTACTTTTTCGCTCTTCTGAGACTGATACTTGGCCCACATAGTCTCGTCTTTAGAGGATTTGTATAAAAAGTTAAATATAAGTTTTTGTCTATCAGTTGCTAGGGCTACCTTATCTTTTATTACTTCAACGAAAGGAGTCTTTTTTGAAGCCTCTGGCGTACTCCCGTCCTTATCCTTTTCCTTTTCTTTCCCAGCAATTATTTTTAGTTCCGCTTCGGCTCTTGCATTATTAAATTTACCTTTTAGGTGGTCTCGTAATTTTTTATGCTTCTCTACAAAATCAGGACCTAGTAACCCCGCAGCTTTGTCCCAAAACTTAACTTTACTTCTGTTAGGTGTACCACGAAAAGGGTTTAGGTCTTCTTTTAAGGGCGAAGTAGTTCCTGAAGTATTTTCACCAGTAGTTCCTGAAGTTGTTGAAACAGGATCGACTGGTGGAACTACTGGTGGAACTACTGGTGGAACTACTGGTGGAACTACTGGTGGAACATTGGAGGCTACTTTTCCAGCGTCGACTATCCCTTGCTGTTCGTTAGCGCCATTTCGTTTAGCTTCCGCCCATTCAGCAGGACTAAGTGTGTTCTCCGCTGCTTGTTCTATTTGGTTTATCAACTCAACGTTACCCGTAGAAACAGCAGTATAGTAATCCTGTAGGAATATATCTAGCTGCCCGTCTACAGCAGTCTGTTCGCTTTCGGTTCGTGCTTCTTTTACTTCTTGAAGTTGTGCGTGCGCATCCAAAGCTTCTAAATGATTAGCTGTCTTCTGGTCAGTTTGTAATTGTATTACTTCGCCCTTTAGGTACTGCTTAATTATTTTTTCGTTAGCCTTAGCGTTATCACTTAAATGTATGCCGTTATCCAAGCGCCACTGTTTGAACCTAATACCTAATTCAGTTTGTTCGTTTTCAACATCGGCACGATTACGTTGGGTTTGTTCATCTTCTTGCTGAGAGTTCCAAGTGTCAGAATCTGGGAAAGTTCTAGAGTGTTTTTCACGTAGTTTTATGAGCTCGTCTTGTTGACGCTGCATCTCTTGCTGGTCTATTTGCTCTTGCTGGTCAGCCTGCTGTTTCGCCTGGTTAGCGTCAGCATTAGCATTCTGCGCGTCATTATCTGCTTCATCTGCTACGTCATTAAGTATATCTCTAGCGTTTCGTTTACTAGTAGAAGCAAGTCCACCACCTAAACCAACTGCACCACCACCGATGAAGCCCGCCCAAGCTGATGTCGGGTCGGAGAAGTTAGCCTCTTCGAAAGACTTACCCGCACCCATCTCTTCAAGACCAGTCTGCGTCATTTCAGTACCGGCTTCCATAGTACCTACTACAGTACCCTTGGTTAAACCCCTACGTACTCTACCGCCACTCTTACCAGCCTTATCCATAAGGTTCTTAGCAGGGCCGAATTTAGCAGCGCCTAACGTAAGCACATCACTAGCAAACTCCATACCACCAGCTAGACCGCCGTAGAGAGTTACATCTTTTAGGTCTACGTCGCCAATAGAACCACCTTCAGCTATAGATTCATCTACAGCACCACCATAAGTATGTCCAAGTTCTGTACCTACTGCTTGAGTTCCGATACCGGCGTAGTTACCAAACTTACCAGCCTTGTCTATAGCATCTTGTGTTTTCTTGGAACTCATAACGGCATTAATAGCGCCCTTATTCTTTCCTAACTTGCTGGTTATTTCTTTTCTAACTTGGTTTTCTACGTTCTTTCTGGCTATAAACGCTCCGCCTTTACTACCAACTATAGCTTCTGCTAGTTGAGGGATTGTGTAACCAAGCCAGTACTGAGCAGAGTCTATGTAGTCCCCTAGACTCTGCGCTTGTTCAATGTTATCGTACGGTTTAGCCCTAAGGCTAACCATATCCATATTGTCTTTAAACCCTTCGTACCCCCAGTCACGAACGTCTTCAGCGAAAGGAACACCGGCTTCATCTAGTACGGCTCCTGTGTAACCTGCTACGCCGTAAAGGCCACCCTGCATAGAGTCTACACCACTAGACCCACCGCGCATAAAGTCACCTTGGTCTCCATCTACTAAACCAAAGTCAACAGCTAAGTCTTGTGGGTTCTCCCCAGCAATCTCCGCCATCTTGTATACAACTTCAGCGTCAGATAGGTCTCCTAGTGTTTTAGGGTACGTCTCTCTGTAAAAATCCAAAGAATACATCAGCTACTCCTTATTTGTCCGTCCCTGTGTTTACTACCTTATTGTTACTTAGTATCTTAGCTTTGCGAGCTTCTAGGCCTACTATCTTCTTTCTAAGCTTCTGTATCTCGTTTCTAGCTTTTCCACCAGCGCTTAGCCCTTTAACTTTTGATAGTTTAACCACCGCTTCGTTTATAGAAGCAATTTCAGAGTCAATAGTCTTAACGGAACCTAGCAGTTTACCTTCAGCCTCAGCAGGGTCCACTTTAACTATTCTTCCTGAGTTATCTGTTACGTACGTAGGAGAAGTATTATTTTTGGCTCGCTTCTTAATGTACCTGTTAACAGCAGAACTGTTGTCGTTTAACCCCCCTGCCATAGCATTGGAATTTCCTTCTGCAACTGCGGGACTATTATCTACTGTAGTTACTGGCGCCGGTTTATCAGTACTGCCACCAGCGTTTCCTTCTGCGTCGTTCATCTTCCCAGTAAGGTTCCCGTGTTTAACCATAGTCTCTATGTCATCCATAGAGTACCCATCACCCATTAAGATAGCAGCAGCTAGCGGGTCCTTAGGGTTCTTAGTGAAACGAGCGATAGCCCACTGGTCTTTAGATAACTTCGTACCTAAACCTTCAGACTTAGATTTTGCCAAGGTGTATTCTGTTACGGCTTTCTTATAGTTTATATCTGTCTGCTCAGCCATGAAAGGAAGTAGTTTATCCGGAGAAGCTTCTTGCATAGCAGCTAAACCTAGGGCTTTCTTATCTGCACCAGTAGCGATAACTCGTTTAACTTTACCCTTATCATCACCTGTAGTATAAGTTTCTACTAGTTCTAAACCGTTGTCAGTTTTCTTAATTTCAACGTTAAGGTCGTTTCCGTTGTCTTTATCAATGAATGACATAACACCGTCTATACCACCTTTAGCCATACCTTTCTTAAGTTCCGCTTGGTACCTCATAGTCTCGTCAGTAATGAATGATAGCGTATTAACGTTATACTTTTTTCTAAGTTCAGCTGCCCCCACTGGGTCAACTCCACTCATGTACTCTAAGAAACCAGTAACTTTAGCCTCTTCATTTGGGTACAACCCAGAAGTAACATCAGAGGCCCAGTTTGCCCAAGCTTCATGGGTGGCCATTTCTTTCTTGTTACTCGCCATAGTTACGTTGTTGCTAGAAATACCTGTTTTATTTTTAGACTGTTCAAAGTCTATAGCACCAGGTTGAGTCTCTCTAGTAAATTCGTTCTTTAAATCGGTAGCCGTTGTTAGTGCCCTATTACGCGTTGCGTTAGATGCATTCAAGTCAACTTGTGACCTCGTTAGATTATTCTTTAGTCCGAAACTATCTGCTTGGTCATCTTTAGACTTATCAGTTATATAGTTTTCAAGGCCCTGTGCGTTATTACCTAGTACCAACTTTGCATTTTCCAAAGATTTTGCACGGAGTTCCAACGGTTGCATATTGATACGGTGTGCAATGTCTTGCATTACTTTGTCTCTATTAGCGTCGTTTATGCCAATGTTGGAAAGTGTTAATAAGTTTTGGTTAAAAGGCCTCATACTATCAGCAGCAAAAGTTGCGTCCTTTAGTGTGTTAGCTCTACGTTTCTCTCCTATTTCTTCAGAGCGGAATTGCATGTCCATAGCGCCTTTTACGTCGCCGTATCTAGCTGCGTTGTCACTTAGACCTTGGTACTTAGCTTGTCTAGTATCTTCTAGCGTACCGTAGTTCTTACCGCCCATAGAGAAACCAGTAGAAGCGCCAGCCTCGTCGAACTGCTCCACAGCTTTTTGGTCCATGATGTCACGGTCAGCGCCTTCTCTACCGAACTTATTTACCTCACCATATACAGCAGTGAAGTTATCGGCAAACTGCTGCCATCCTGATTTACGTGCCATTAGTGAACCTCCTTCATTTCTAAACCAAGCATTTGGTAGTTAACGCCCATATAACCATCGAACATACCACCCAAGTTTGATACTG
>LWDU01044401.1_pt1 | contig 27104 bp, 27 predicted proteins | sample 727161 | NCBI WGS metagenome assembly LWDU01 (sample SAMN04566230, study PRJNA314399) | hydrothermal vent metagenome | isolation source: deep sea hydrothermal plume seawater | place: Mexico: Gulf of California, Guaymas Basin | collected 2004-07-11
GGGAAGGAAAGATAGCATCTTTCACTGCTTTTGAAGATACGGACTCTATGCGTAAGTCGATGGTGAAATAACTAAATATAATGAACGAGTCTCACTCTAACTGGCAACAGAAAGTATTCCCTTCAGCATTGGCTATAAGCATAGGCTTTATGGTCCTTTACGTTGTCTTAGGATTTCTTGGAGTTATACCTTCCTTGGAAGCAGGAGCAGTTGTGGGAGAGGCTTCGAGATGGTGCGAGAGAGTAAGTTCTTCTATGTTTAGAGAGCCTGTAAACGCATTAAGTAATTTAGGTTTTATGGTGACTGGATTGTTAATGTTTTGGGTATTAACCAAAGATAAGAGAGATACAGGGTCTAATCAATTCCATGGTCTTACACCTGTTTCTATGCTTTACGCCGGAGCTGCTATTTATTTAGGCCCTGGGTCTATGCTTATGCATGGCACGCATACTGATTGGGGCCAATGGGCTGATAATCTCAGCATGGTGATGTACATATTACTACCTTGGTTAATTAACGTTAAAGAGATGGGGCGTTGGTCCGTAAAGAGATTCTTTATTGTTTATATAGCTATAGTTGTGACTGACGGATTAATACGGTGGTTTAATTTATCCATTGGTATAGATCTATTTGGATTATCGATAGGTCTATGGTGTATATCTGAGGCATTGTATAGGTTCTGGTCACCCCAATTTAGATGGCTTTCTGGCCTTGTTGGGTTTGTGGTGTGCGCAGTTTTTGGTATATACCCTACAGAAATTATTGCTGAATTTGATAAATACTGGTGGGTGTTGGCTTTTTGGATTCCTGCTATATTGTCACCACAAGCACCTCGTTACAGAAGAACGTATTCTCCGTGGTTCTTTGCAGGCATGGCAAGTTATATAATCGCTTTCTCTATTTGGCTTACAGGAGTTCCAGATAGCCCTTATTGCGATCCTGATAGGTTATTTCAAGCTCACGGCATTTGGCATATATTATCTGCTCTGGCTACTTGGTGCTTTTTTATGTTTTTGCGAACAGAAAGAAAATTTCAGAAAAATGAAACCTAACCAATATTTCTATGAAAAAAGTAATTTCAATAACTCTTATACTTCTTAGCTTATCTCTATTTTCTGAAGAGCTCATTGTTGACGTAAGAACTTTAGCAGAATGGAATCAAGGCCATTTAGCTTCAGCAAAACGTATAGAGTGGCAAGAAATTTCGAAAAAAATTCAAAGCCTAAATTTAGACATGGACAATGAAATCATACTCTATTGCCGTAGTGGAATCAGGGCAGGAAAAGCTAAAATTATTTTAAATGACTTGGGTTATATAAATGTTACTAATGCAGGCTCTCTTTTAGAGGCTAAGAATTTAGTCGGAGATGAGATAGAAAAGTAATTACTTATAATTAAGAGCAGATTCACTTCTAGGGTCGCCTTTAAGTCGGGCGTGATACATAATCCTAGGTTCAGTTAAGTCCCAAGGTCTAGCCTGATGCATTAGATTTCTGTTATCCCAAATTACGGCATCTCCAACAGACCAAGAGTGATGATAGGTTCTAGGTTTCTGGCAGGAAAAGTCTTCTAAAAATTTCACAAGTTCTCTGGCTTCTGCATCGGACAGTCCAGGTATTTTGTAGGCATGGCGTCCAATGGTTAGAGTTTTTTTACCAGTTTCAGGGTGTACTTTAACCAAAGGTCTTAAAGGTTTTGGATCAACATCAAAACCATACCCACTGAATTCGCTCTCTTCTTGCGGTTTATGGCCATACCTTTCTCGCTGGCTGTATTCGTAAGAATGGTAAGCTGAAAGATTATCTATCTTATTTTTAATATCTTCATCCAAAGCTTCATAAGCTGCAGTCATATCAGCCCAGCCAGTCTGACCTTCTTTGGAAGGAACTTGGTGGGCAGTAAAGACTGCCCCTTTTGCCTGAATAGGCATATAAGTACTATCATGATGCCATTCCATATTGCCTTTAAGAGATTTAACAATATCGTCATCGTTAGGGTCTCTAACCGTTCCATCTGTTCTAACATTGCTTATAGGACTTAAATTAAATTCAAGCTTGCCAAAGTTTTCTGCGAATTTTACTTGTTCTTGGTTGGTTAGGTGTTGATCAGGAAAAATAAGTAGAGAACGATCTAACCACAGAGAGTAAAGGTTTTTGGCTGTTTCTTCAGTTATCTCTGTGAGCTTAATATTGGTAACGGTTGCTCCAAATGTACTATCAAGATTTGTTACAGTAAAATTTTGTTTCATAGTTATCCTAATTTTTACACGTATAACTCATAAAGATCATTAAGTTTTTCTTATTTAAGACTTTTAAAAAACTTTAAAGCAATATTTGGGAATAGAATATAGGTAAGAAGCATTTCGGTATTTTCTGAAAGATCATCTAGCTTATTATCAACGCATAGCTTTTTTAATTCTTCTTTCATAGTGATCAGCTCTTCAGGTTTGTTTTCGGACATGCCCTCATCTAACGATAATACTTTAGCAAGTAATTCTGGGTTTACTTCACCAGGAAGGTTGCCATATTTACCTGACAGCAGGTTCTTTGATTCATTAGAAAGGTTTTTATATCGTGAATTACCCATAATGTTAAGAAGAGCCTGTGCCCCAATGATTTGAGAAACAGGCGTGACTAGAGGAGGGTAGCCAAAATCTTTTCTTACCCTCGGTATTTCTTCTTTTACTAAATCAATTTTATCTTCTTGGTTATTAGCTTTTAATTGAGATTCAAGGTTTGATAACATCCCGCCAGGAATTTGCTTAACTAGCATTGTGGAGTCTATGCCCTTCATATCACCTTCGTATTCAGAATATTTTTTTCTTACCGACTTAAAAAAGATAGAAATTTCTTCTAACGCCTTTAGGTCTAAGTCTATAGATACATTTTCTTCTTCAAAGATCGCCACTAAAGTTTCAGTGGCCGAGTGGCCATAGGTCATACTCATAGAGGATATTGATGTGTCTATATTGTCTATACCAGCTTCAATAGCTTTCATGTTTGTTGCTGTAGACATGCCAGTAGTTGCATGGGTTTGCATGTGAACGGGAATGGACAGTTGCTCTTTTAGATTGCTAACCAATTCAAATGCATCGTAAGGCTTAAGCAGGCCCGCCATATCTTTTATGGCAATTGAATCTGATCCGGCATCTTCTATTTTTTTTGCTAGATCCATCCAAGTTACAAGATTATGAACGGGACTCTTTGTATAAGCCATTGTACCTTGAGCGTGTTTACCCAACTTCTTAATTTCCTTAATGGTAAATTGAATATTCTTAAAGTCATTTAAGGCATCAAAAGTCCTAAAGATATCAATTCCATTTTCAGCAGATTTATTTAAGAATTCAGAAACTACTTTGTTGGAGTAATGTTGATAACCCACTAGATTCTGGCCTCTAATAAGCATTTGTTGAGGTGTGTTAGGCATAAGTTTAGAAAATACTCTTAATCTTTCCCAGGGGTCCTCGTCAAGATACCTAATACAGGCATCATATGTAGCTCCACCCCAGGTTTCCATAGACCAATAACCAACTTTATCTAGAGTTGGTATTATTGGGACTAGGTCTCTTAAAGCGACGCGCGTTGCAAGAATAGACTGAATTCCATCTCTTAAGACTACTTCAGTAATGCCGACCTTTTTTGTTACTACCATGAGATCTTTACCCTTATCGGGTTTGGAGCTCTCATCGTATAAAATTTCATTTTTTATTCTCTAGATTGATAGGAAAGTTATTGTTAGCCCAGTCGCTAAAACCACCACTCATGGAAAGCACATTGCTATAACCCATAGCTTTTAGGCTCTCGCCAGCAAGAGCAGATCTATAACCACCCTGGCAATATAGAACTACTTCCGCTTCTTGATCGGGAATTAGATTGGCTACATCTCTCTCAATTACCCCTTTTCCAATGTGTATAGAAGAAGGAATATTTCCTTGAACCCACTCTCTGTCTTCTCTCACGTCTACAAGAATAAAATTATGAGACTCGTCTATTTTACTTTTTACTTGATGGACGTCGTTTTCTGGAATTGTCTCTAAAGCTTTTTTGACTAGTCCTAAGAATCCAGGGTTATGATTTTTCATATTAAGAACTATAGTGCTAACTTAAGAATAACAAAACTACTATTTAGAGGTTAATAAATAATCTTTAATAATTTTAGGTTTATTTGTTGTTATCGATGAAAGGCCTAATAATTGATATTCTTTGGCTTCTTCTTCTTCATTTACTGTCCAAACATGCACATCTTTTTTTAGGTTCTTTATAGTTTCAACAAAATTCTTGTTTAGTTTTGGGTGGTTCTGTGCCCCCACTCCATCTGCTCCAGTAGTACTTAGTAATTTAGGTAAATCTTTTTCGTTATGGGAAGGGTTAAAAGCTACTAGTAAATTCCCTGTTACTTCTGGTAGAAGGGACTTTATCTCTTTAATCACTGAATCATTAAATGAGATTATAGAAATGTTATCTTTCTTTAAGTTAGAACTAAGAATTAATGAAATTAAAGGGCTTATTATTTCTAAGCCTGTTTTTACCTCAATAAATATCTCTTTGTTTGATGGCATGACTTCTATCACTTCTTCCAGTAGAGGAATCGGTTCATTTTTCCAGCGTTCTGCTATCCAGGAACCTGCATCAAGATTCTTGATCGTTTGATATTCTGTATTTTTAAGGATTAAAGATTCGCCAGTAGTTCTGAGTGTATTTTTATCATGTAGGCAGACTATTTTTTGATCTTTGGTTAGTCTAATGTCTATTTCAATGCCATCTGCACCTTGTTTGAATGCTTGGCTTATTGAAGCAATTGTATTCTCTGGGGCATCATCGGAAGCCCCTCGATGCCCTATGATTCTAACCACTTAGTCCCAGGTTAAAGCGCCGCCAGTTTGGTATTCTATTACCCTTGTTTCAAAGAAGTTCTTTTCTTTCCTAAGATCCATGATTTCAGACATCCAAGGGAAAGGATTTTCAGCATTTGGGAATTCTTCAGGAAGACCAATTTGCACTAAGCGTCTATTCGCTATGTAGTTTAGGTACTCTTCCATCATGCTGGCATTCATTCCAAGGACACCTCTTGGCATTGTGTCTCGAGCATATTCTATTTCTAATTGCATGCCTTGAAGTATCATTCCAGCTGCTTGGTCTTGCATCTCTTCATCCCAGAGATGCGGATTCTCAAGCTTTATTTGATTGATAACATCAATACCAAAGTTAAGGTGCATAGATTCGTCTCTAAGAATATATTGAAACTGTTCTGCAGTTCCATTCATTTTATTTCTTCTTCCCATGGAAAGGATTTGCGTAAAACCACAGTAAAAGAAGATGCCTTCTAGAACACAATAGAAACCAATAAGGTTGCGTAGTAGCTTCTTGTCCTCTTTTGGAGTTCCTGTTTTAAAATGAGGATCGTCTAACTCTTTTGTGAATTCTAGAGCCCATGAAGCTTTTCTTGCTACTGAAGGAACTTCTCTGTACATATTGAATAACTCTGCTTCATCCATTCCTAGGGACTGGATAACATATTGATAGGCATGAGTATGAATAGCTTCTTCAAAGCTTTGTCTGAGAAGATATTGGCGGCATTCAGGGTTTGTTAAATGTTTATAGACCGATAAAACAAGATTATTAGCTACCAGGGAGTCAGCAGTGGAGAAGAAACCCAAACTACGCTTAACAATCTTTCTTTCGTCTTCCGATAGCCCATCTTCTGATTTCCAAAGGGCTATGTCTCCAGTCATGTTTATTTCTTGCGGCATCCAGTGATTAGCACAACCATCTAAATATTTTTGCCAAGCCCAGTCATATTTAAAAGGTACAAGTTGATTTACATCAGCGCTGCAGTTAATCATTGCCTTTTCATCTACATTAACTCTTGATCCAGCACCAGTTAAAGCGGCCTCCCCTAGAGCTTGATCAAATTGCTCTACGGCTTTCTTTGCTCTTTCCAGTCTGTCAGAAGATGAACCTGTTTCCAAAGAAACATTTATTTTTGGTTGTTTCTTAACAATCTTTTCACTTTGTTCTTCTTTTATTTCTACAGGAGCAGCTTCTTTTTGTTGCTCCGGTGGTTTTTTCTCCGCTTCTGGCTTTTCAAATTCATCCCAACTTAACATAATTAGCTCCTAATTTTATTGACATGCATCGCAGTCTGGATCCGTTATGGAACAAGCGGCAGGGAGAGGTGCAGCTAGTGGTTCCGCTGTTGCAGATACAGCATTTAGCTCTCCTGTTGCTATTGTTGATTTTTCAGAGGTTGTAGCGCCTTTAGACCTTAAGTAGTAGGTTGTTTTTAGACCCCTTAACCAGGCCATTCTATACATAATGTCTAGCTTCTTACCGCTCGGTTCGTTGATATAAAGATTAAGAGATTGACTCTGATCAATCCATTTCTGCCTTCTGCTTGCAGCGTCTATTAGCCATTTAGGTTCTATCTCAAAGGCACAAGCGTAGAGCTTCTTGATTTCTTCTGGAATGCGCGAAATACCAGCAACGCTTCCGTCGTAGTATTTTAGGTCATTGATCATGACGGAGTCCCAAATACCTAGATCTTTAAGAGTCTTTACCATAGGTATGTTTGTTACTGTGAATTCTCCTGAGAGATTCGACTTAACAAATAGATTTTGATAAGTAGGTTCTATAGATTGTGATACTCCTGTTATATTTGCTATGGTTGCAGTTGGTGCGATTGCCATAACATTAGAATTTCTTATTCCTTGGGTTTTGATTGTTTCTCTAAGACCATCCCAGTCCATAGTAGAGCTTTCGTCAATATCTAAATATTCATCCCCTCTACTTTCTTTAAGTAGTTTTATAGAATCAATTGGCAAGATCCCTTGACTCCATAGTGAGCCTTCATACGAGCTGTAAGCTCCTCTCTCTTTAGCAAGATTGCTTGACGCCTTTATTGCATAGTAACTCACCATTTCCATAGATCTGTCAGCAAATTCAACTGCTTCTTCAGAAGCATAGGGAGTCTTCAACATGTAAAGAGCATCATGGAATCCCATGATACCCAGACCTATTGGTCTATGCTTCATGTTAGAAGTTTCTGCTGCTTTAACCGCATAGTAGTTAATATCAATGACGTTATCTAACATGCGTATTGCTGTGTTTATAGTTTTTTCTATCTTTTTTTCATCAAGTTTTCCTTCTGCTATATCTATATGATGCGTTAAGTTTACGGAGCCGAGGTTACAAACAGCTATCTCATCTTGGCTAGTGTTTAAAGTAATCTCAGTACAAAGATTTGAAGAGTGAACAACCCCCACGTGTTGTTGAGGTGATCTTAGATTGCATACGTCTTTAAAAGTTATCCACGGATGTCCTGTTTCAAAGACCATGGAAAGCATTTTTTTCCAGAGCTCTTTTGCATCAACTTTTTTATAGAAGTCTATTTCACCCGTTTCCGTTTGTGCTTCATATTCTTCGTAGCGTTTCTCAAAAGGAAGTCCGTATAGGTCGTGCAAATCAGGCGTATCGCTTGGAGTGAATAACGTCCAACTTTTTCCTTCTGAGACTCTCTTCAAAAAGAGATCAGGAACCCAATTAGCAGTATTCATGTCGTGCGTTCTTCTTCTGTCGTCACCTGTGTTCTTCCTTAGTTCTAGAAACTCCTCTATATCAACGTGCCATGTTTCTAAATAAGAACACACTGCTCCTTTTCTTTTTCCTCCTTGATTCACTGCTACTGCTGTGTCGTTTACTACTTTCAAGAAAGGGACAACGCCCTGCGATTTCCCGTTTGTTCCTTTGATTTGTGATCCTAGTCCTCTGACTGGAGTCCAATCATTACCTAGCCCGCCTGCCCACTTTGAAAGCATGGCATTATCTTGTATTGCTCCGTATATACCGTGTAGATCATCAGGCACCGTGGTTAAGTAACAAGAAGACAGTTGAGAGTGTTGTGTTCCTGCATTAAAAAGAGTTGGAGTCGAACTCATGTAGTCAAAGCTAGAAAGAAGGTTATAGAATTCTATTGCCTTTTCTTCTTTGTTCTCTTCTCCTAGCGCCAACCCCATAGAAACCCGCATGAAGAAAACTTGAGGAAGCTCATATCTAATATCGTCATCATGAATAAAATATCTGTCATATAAGGTTTGTAGACCTAAATACGTGAAATTGTTATCCCTTTCTCCTTTTATAGCTTTGCCCAATCTTTCGATGTCCATTTTTTGTAGCTCTGAGTTTAAGATGTTGTTTTCTACGCCTTTATTTAAAAATTTCTTCAGTGCTTCTGGGTAGAGCCCTTCCATTTCTGGTTGCGTTGCTTGTGTCTGCATATCTAGATACGAAAGGCCTTCTGATCTGATGTTGTCTAGTAGTATTCTTGCTGTTACGTAGGTGTAGTTTGGCTCTTTCTCAACCAATGTTCTGGCTGTCATTACCAAAGAAGATTTAACGTCTTCTAATGTCACACCGTCATAAAGATTTTTGTTTGCTTGCTCTATTATTTCCTCTTTTTCTACTCCTTCTAGTCCATCACAGGCCTCACTTACCATCTTGACCAGCCTTGCCATCTCCGCTGCTCCATCCTCGCCTGAGTCTAGAACAACTTTAATTCCTGATATACCTTCTGTTGATGGTTGTGTTTCCTTTCTTTCCTTTCTTCTTTCTTCTCTATAAAGGACATAGGCACGGGCAACTTTTTGTTCCCCTGTTCGCATGAGCTCCAGCTCAACTTGGTCTTGTATTTCTTCTATATGTAGAGTGCCGCCTGAAGGCATTCTTCTGCTGAAGGTTATTGTTACCGCATTTGCTAGTTCGTTTACTTCGTTATGAATCCTTGTTGAGGCTGCTGCTGCTCCGCCTTCTACTGCTAAAAATGCTTTTGTTATCGCTATAGCTATTTTTTCTGCATCATAAGAGACAACTGACCCGTTCCTTTTAATTACTCTCATTTGTCCTGGGGCCATTGCTGTTTTTGTTGCAGTAGCTTTTGCTTCTTTTGGCTGCTGTTTTCCTGTTTCTGTTGCAGTTTCCATACGTTTTTTTTCTTTTTCCCCTTTTTCCTTTTTTTTCACTATAACCCAACATATAGTGGTTTTTTTTAATACAAGACACAAGATACTGTGTTTTATAGTAAATTACAATACTATAAATATAGAAAATTATTGTGTATTTACTGTGGATAAGTGTTTATATATAAATTAGTGGCTTTTATCGTTTCCTTATTTTCTTGGTTTGTTTATGAATAAAAAAATTATAGCTATCGATCAAGGAACAACCAGCTCGCGTGCTGTTCTTTTTGACCATGAAGGTGTTCTTATAGATCATGAACAAAGAGAATTTAAACAGTTTTTCCCAAACGACGGTTGGGTGGAACATGACCCAGAAGAAATTTGGAGCTCAGTTTTTTTTGTTACTGATACCTTAATTAAAAGACATAATCTTAAATCTTCTGACATAGCATCTATAGGTATTACTAACCAAAGAGAGACAACTCTAGTTTGGAACAAGAAAACAGGGAAGGCTATTTACCCGGCTATAGTCTGGCAAGATAGAAGAACGTCTGAGTTCTGCAATGTTCTGAGGAACCCTGAGTTAGAAAAAATGGTCCAAGATAAAACTGGCTTGTTAATTGACCCGTACTTTTCTGCATCTAAATTAGCCTGGATTTTAGATAATGTTGAGGGAGCAAGAGAGAGCGCTGAGAGGGGTGATTTATTATTTGGCACTGTGGATAGTTTTTTGGTATGGAAACTAACGGGCGGTTTAGAACATAAAACAGATGCTTCTAATGCTTCACGTACCATGCTTTTTAACATAAAAGAAAATATTTGGGATTCTGAGCTTTTAGACTTATTTAAGATTCCTAAAAGCATGTTACCTGAGGTTTGCGACAATGTTCATTATTATGGCACTACAGATTCTTTTGGTGGTTCTATTGGCATAGGAGGGATGGCAGGTGATCAGCAGGCGGCATTAATTGGTCAAGGTTGTTTTAATAAAGGAGATATTAAAAGTACATATGGCACTGGGTGTTTTGTTATCTTAAACACTGGAAAAGATTTTCTGAAGTCAAAGAATAGACTGCTTTCTACTATTGCATACCGGATAAATGGAGAAATAACTTACGGTATGGAAGGAAGTATTTTTGTTGCAGGATCTGCAATCCAATGGCTAAGAGATGGTTTAAAATTTTTTAAATCAGCTAACGAAACAGAAGCTTTAGTAGAACAGGCTAATTTAGACTCCCGTGTAATAGTAGTACCAGCTTTAACTGGATTAGGAGCCCCTCATTGGGATCCTGAAGCAAGAGGAGCTATTTTTGGTTTAACTCGTGATAGTGGGGTAGCAGATATAACCAGAGCAACCCTTGAATCTATTATTTACCAAACTAAAGACTTGCTAGAAGCCATGCGACAAGATGGAGCGGAAATTAAAAAATTAAAAATTGATGGTGGAATGGTAGTTAACTCTTGGTTTAACCAGGAATTAGCAAATGTCCTGAATATTAAAACTTACAGGCCAAAAGTTATTGAAACAACCGCAGTTGGTGCGGCCTATCTGGCAGGTATAAGTGCAGGTATTTATCCAGATTTAAAGTCTGTAGCTAAGGTATGGAAAAGTGACAAAGAGTTTATCCCGTCGACAACAAATAAAAAGAAAGCTGATCAAAAGTACTTGTCATGGCAGGAAGCTGTTAAAAAAACTCTAACCTAGAATTATTAAAGAAGAGAAAGCAAAAGACTCTTTTGTGCATGAAGTCTATTTTCTGCTTGATCCCATACTTTACTCCTTGGATCATCTAACATGTCATGAGAGATTTCTTGACCTCTAGCAGCAGGGAGACAATGGAGGAAGATTGCATCACTTTTAGCTTTATCCATAACCTCAGGTGATATTTGGTAGCCTGAGAAGGCGGCAAGCCTGCTACTAGTTTCCTTTTCGTCTCCCATAGATATCCAGACGTCTGTTGTTACTAAGTCAGATTCCTTTAGTCCAATATCTAACGATTTTGTCATCTCAACATTGCTAGCTAATTTAAGGTCCTTAGGTTGAAATTCTTCCGGGCAGACAATTACTAAATTAAAATTAAAAATTTCTGCAGCCTCTATGTAGCTATAACAAACATTATTGTAATCTCCTACCCAGCAGACTTTCTTATTTTCTATTGAACCTTTTTGTTCTATAAAGGTAACCATATCTGCTAGTAATTGGCAGGGGTGTGACAGGTCTGTCAAGCCATTAATCACTGGCACACTAGAACTTTTAGCGAAGTCTTCTAGAGTTTCGTGTTTAAGTGTTCTTAAGACAATCCCATCAGCCATTGAGCTTATGACTTTTGCGCTGTCAGCAATGGGCTCGCCTCGTCCAAGCTGAAGATCGTTTACAGAAAGAAAGCTAGCTCTACCGCCAAGCTGGCTCATTGCAACTTCAAAAGATAATCTTGTTCTGGTTGAAGATTTTTCAAAAATTAGCGCCAAATACTTCCCTTTGAGCTTATCTAAAAGAGAGCCTTTTTTTAGTTCTTGGGCCGCATATACAAGATCTCTTACTTCAGTAGATCCATATTCTTTTAAATTTAAAAAGTGCTTATTCATTTTATATCTAGTTAAAAAAAGCAGCTAATAATATAGTTTATCGAGAATGGTAGCAATTAATGATATCCTTCGCTTTTTTTTAGAGGATAACCATAAAAAATGACCAATTTCCAAGTCAGACCCTACAGTAATATTTCTCCTATTGGGCTAGATAAATTTAATGGAACCAATTGTTATATTTCAGAAGCTTCTGAGGAACCAGATGGAATCTTAGTTAGAAGCACTAAGTTAAATAAAAATCATCTTACTAAATCACTTAGGGCAATCTCTAGAGCAGGGGTGGGAGTTAATAATATTCCTGTCAACTTATGTACCGACAAAGGCATTGTTGTTTTCAACACTCCTGGTGCTAATGCAAATGCCGTAAAAGAATTGGTACTTGCCGGCCTCATGTTGTCTAGCAGAAATATCTTTCCTAGTATTAATTTTGTTAATGGTTTGAAGCATCTATCTGATATAAAAGATCTCGAGTCATATCTTGAAGATAATAAGAAATTGTTTAAAGGAAAAGAATTAGCAGGGTCAACTCTAGGGGTTGTAGGTCTAGGAGCTATAGGATCAAGGGTAGCAAAAATGGGTGTCGCTCTTGATATGGAGGTTATTGGATATGACCCAGCTCTTTCCGTAGAAGCTGCGTGGAGGCTTCCAAGCGAAGTAATTCCTGCTGAATCTTTAGAAGAATTATTTAAGAATTCAGATTATATTACTCTCCACATTCCGGCGCTCGAATCAACCATGGGGATTATTAATAAAGAACTTCTGAGTCACTGCAAAGGGGTGTCCCTTCTAAACTTTGCCCGTCATGAGGTTGTTAATACAGACGATGTCTTAGAAATTCTTGATTCTAATAAATTGGATAATTTTATAACAGATTTTCCAACACCAGACTTGATTAAAAGAGCTAATAATCATAAAGATGTAACTTTATTACCTCATATAGGGGCAAGTACATTTCAAGCTGAAGAAAACTGTGCTGTGATGGCGGTCAATCAGATAGTTGATTTTCTTGAAAGTGGAAATATTAAGAATTCTGTAAATTTCCCTAATGTGCGATTAAAAAGTACAACAACAAACCGTATTACTATAATCAATAAGAATGTGCCGGCCATGATTGGTCTAATAGCAACTTCTCTTGGTAATTTAGGTCTTAACATTGCCGAAATGATAAATGTTGGTAGCGGTGACATTGCTTATAGCATAATTGATATAGAAAATGCAGTAGAAGAAGAGGCTATAAAAACTCTTGCGTCAATTGAAAATATAATCAATGTAAGACTTTTAAAAGATAATAATGATTAAGTTATGAGTAATAAGATTATTTATAGAAATTCAATAACCCATTCTTTTTATTGCTGTTAGGAATTGTTAATTTCTATAAATAATATTGAGAGCTAACTGTGAGTTAATATTTAGGAAGTAATTATTTTCTTTGATTTGGACTATTAGTTTTTCTAAGTTTAAACCTTGTTGCTAACTCCTTGTATTTGCTATTAAAATCCTACATCAGATTTTGAGCTTATAAAAAAAACCCTAATATCTTAATCTTTTACACATAAATCTTAGAGTATAGTCAAGTTTTTCAACTAACTTTTAAAAACCAAATTTTTTTTGCACAAAAAAAGGCTTAAAATATAAGTTATTGATTATATTAGTAATTTTTATATTAGGTTAAAATTTGTACAATCTGTTGACACTCCTTTGCCACAAAAGCATTATCTAGATAAGTAAAACTTATCCATAGACTTATCCACAGAAATTGTGGATAAAAATTTATAAATTTTTTATTATTATTGCCACCTTTCTTTTTTTTATACTAATATATTTATAGATGGAAGATAAACAAATTAACGCTTTTCCAACTCTAGAAGAAAGCTGGGGAAGGGTATTAAATTCAGAGTTTAGTAAAGAATATATGATAAATCTGAATAAGAATTTGTTTGAATTACGAAGTTCAGGCAAGAAGATTTTTCCTGAACCAGAAAACTTGTTTGCCTCTATGAATGCCACTCCTTTACATAATGTTAGGGTGGTAATATTAGGACAGGATCCCTATATGCATCAGGGCCAAGCTAATGGGCTTTCTTTCTCAGTTAATCCAGGTGTGGCATTGCCTCCTTCACTGAAAAATATCTATAAAGAAATTCTGAGGAGTACCAATGGCTTGGAATCCTCCAATGGCTCTTTAATTGGATGGGCCAAACAAGGAGTACTTCTTTTAAATAGTATCTTGACGGTTGAAGAGGGCCTGCCTAGATCTCATTCTAATATGGGGTGGGAGAAATTTACTGATGAAATAATACGCACTCTGGACCAAACTGATAAATTGGTTTTTATGTTATGGGGAAAAAATGCTTCAAAGAAAGGAGCTTTTATAGATAAAACAAAACACCTTGTATTGGAATCTTCTCATCCGTCGCCGCTTTCAGCTCACAGAGGCTTTCTTGGGAATAATCATTTTCCGAAGTGTAACAAATTTTTAAAAGAAAATAACTTTCAAGAGATTATCTGGTAGGAGATTATTTTTTAATGGTTAGATTTGTTTTACCTTTAGAGGTTTTGTAACTCTTATCTACTTTATTTACTTTAATCGAGATCAACGCATAAGATCCGTCTAGGTGATTTAGGACCTTAACAATAGTTCCAGCTCTTTTTCCAGTGTTATCTTCAATTGACATATTAGCTTCAAGCAGGTTGTTAGAGCTCTGTGCTAGATAGAGTCTAGGTAAACTTTTAGCTCTGTAGTGCATCCTTGATACAATCTCTTGTCCGGTATAGCACCCTTTTTCAAAATCTACCCTTTCCGTCACATCATAATTAATTTCATGAGGTGTAAATTCTTCTGTTAGATCTTCAGTAATTTCAACATCCTTATTAAAAAAATCATCTAGATGCCAGTCGCTTAACTCAGAAGTTACGGGAAAATTTTCAATAGCATCATTACTCTTATTGGTAATAATTAATTTAAATATTTTCTCTAAATAACTTAGAACCAACCCATTTTTATGAATAAATTGATTATCATTTAAATTATAATCGGAGAATAATTCTTTAACGACCTTATCCCTAGCCCCGTATAAATTTTTATCTTTTAAAACAGATATATCAACTTTATAAAAAGGGGAGTATTTTTTTAGAGCTTCATGAGTCTTCTGCATCATAACTGCTGGCCCTATCAGCCAATATTTACTGGAATCTTCTTTACTTGGATTAATTAGAATAAAAGAACTAATGACCCTTCCTTTAACATTACAAATAGCTCCTAAGATAGGATTTTCTGAGCTAACCTTATTTATATCGCATGTTAATTGACCTTGTAATAGATCTTTTGTTCCTTCACCTACTATCTCAAGTATGTTCAAATAGTTTAAGTTTATTAATCTTCTTTCATTCATAATTTAATCTACTAACATTATAGGACAAACCGCTTGACTGATTTAAAGAAAAAAATATTGTGGCAATGTCGAAGAGGTTTATGGGAACTTGATATAATTCTTTTACCTTTCGTAGAAAAGGAATTTACAAATTTAAACACACAAGATCAGCTGCTTTTTCAGCAACTATTAAAGTATGAAGACATAGAGCTATTTGATATCTTTGTTAATAAGATTGAACCTCAAGAGAGTCAATTCATTAATTTAATTCAGTTAATTTTAGATAAGCACATGAAAAACCACAATGGACTTTAAACCATCACTTTTAGCAGACTTGGGAGCAACCAATGCTAGGTTTGCAATAAGCATTGACGGTAAGACTTACAGAGATTCCTTGGAATTAAAAATTTCAGAATACGACTCTATGGAATCTCTTTGTCAAGGATATCTAGAATTAATTGATCTTAAGGGTTTAAAAAGAGCTGTTATAGGTGTGGCTGCTCCCGTAATAGCTGATTCAGTTTCCTTCGTGAATTGTGATCTGGAATTCAGCCAATCAAAGTTACAATCTAGCCTATTTTCAGAAGGACTTAGGGTTGTTAATGATCTTACCTTGCAGGCTCATGCTGTGAATTTTCTTAAAGATGATGAGTTGGAAGTTATCGGTGCTAGACTCCCATATTTAGAAGGCCCAAAAATCTTAGTTAGTCCAGGAACGGGTTTGGGCATGGCAGGTATTATCAAAGAAGAGGTGGTATCGACCGAGGCTGGGCATCTAAATATACCTGCAAAAATAAAAAAAGAAGACCTTGATCTTATCATAGATGTATTTAGAAGAAAGACAGGAAGAATGCCAACTTATGAGGACTTTTTATCAGGAAAAGGGTTAAATTTTTTTTATCGTGTCTTGTCGGGCCAAGAAGAATGTCAGCTTTCAAATGAAGAAATCTTGTTAAATTACAATACAGATTCTATTTGTTTAGAGGTAAAAGATAGTATGAATTATCTCTACGCTGCTTATTTAAGGTATATCGCCTTAGCCTGGGGAGCACTTGGAGGTGTTTATTTGGTTGGCTCAATTACCAATTCTTTATTGTCAGATATTGATAATAATGAGTTTAGAAATATCTTTGAAGATAGTGATACCATGAAAGGTCTCCTTAGAGTTACATCCATATATCGGGTAAAACCTCAGGACTTAGGTTTTAGGGGGGCATTAAAGCTAACTAGAGATTTTTAGTAGCTTTTAATCCTGAAACAATTATTTTTTATTAAGAACTTTTGCTTTATTATTTGGTCTATGGAATATGGTTGATAAACAATCAAAAAAAGAAACAAATCGAGAAGCAGACCTTGCTCTGGTTAGGAGGGCTAAGAGAGGAGATTATCGGGCCTTTGACCTCTTAGTTTTAAAATATCAGTCTAGGCTTGTTTCAATAGCTTTTAAGTATGTTAAAGAGATTCAACTTGCCGAAGATATTTCCCAAGAAGCATTCATAAAAGCTTATAAAGCAATTAACTCCTTTAGAGAGGAGAGTGCTTTTTATACTTGGCTTTATAGAATAACGGCAAATACAGCAAAAAATTATTTAGTTTCTAAAGGACGCAGAAGAGAGTCTTCTATTTCAGAATTGAGTACTTTAGAAAATGAAGACCAATTTGTTATAGCTTCTCACGATTCTCCTGATGAAATCCTTTTAGCTCAGGAATTAAGAAATACTCTTTTTAATGCAATAAGTAGTCTTCCAGAAGATACAAGGACGGCTTTGTCTTTGAGGGAGTTTGAGGGGTTAAATTATGAAGAAATAGCGAAGATTATGAATTGCCCTGTAGGTACAGTAAGGTCAAGAATATTCAGAGGGCGCGAAACTTTAGAAGATTTAATCTCACCAGTCACAAATAAATTTAAAGTAATTAATAATAAAGAAACAATATGAATGAGAATATAAAAGAGAGAATTTCTGCCATGGTTGATGGAGAATTATCAGAGTTTGAAGTTAGAAGAGTGTTGGATGAAATTGAGAAAGAACCAAAGTTAAGGAATTATTGGGATTTACTCCAAATAACTAGACGAAGTTTAACTAATGAAGAACTGGGAAAATTGGATGTTGACATAACTGATCGTGTAAGAAAAGAGTTGTCCGGTAGCAAATTGCATGTAGGGGAAGAAAATTCTTCTAAATTCCAATACAGAGCTTACTTAGCGGCTACGGCAGGCCTTGCTTTGTTTTTTGGTGTTAATTTCTTTTTTATGCCGGCCTCGTTGGCCATTGATACTTTTTCAGAAGAGGCTTCTCTGAAGATTGCTAATGCGATAGAAAGTCCTGAAGCAATGGAAGTGTTGAATAATTCTGTTTTAGGCTTAGATGCAAGGTTAGAAAAATTTAATTATGATTCTGGTGGAAAAATACATGCAAACTACGTCTTCCCAAAAGACGGAAGGACATTCCAAGTTAGTTTATCTCCTGTAATGTTAGAATATAAATCTCTACAACCTCGAACATTAAGGAGAGCATTTATTAAAACAAACAAAGGAGTTTTTGTTGTTTCAGTAACCGGAAATATAACAGAAGAAAAAAAATCTCAAATACTTCAAAATGCTAATTATTTTTCAGATCAGATAAAGTAAAATTAGATAAAATAAAATTAACTAAACCTTATGCGTAAAATTCAATTTTCTTCGTTAGCAGTAATTACTTTATTGTTAAGCTGTCAGTTGATCTCAAAAGATCTTCCTAATTTTTCAGATTTAGCCGAAGAATCTACTCCTGCAGTAGTTAATATTACTAGTACCAAAACTATATCCAAAAAACAGTTTAGTCCATTTAATCAAAGAGGATTCCAAGACCCAAGATACGATGAATTTTTTAAGAGATTTTTTGGAGAACAAGCTCCAAATCAGCAACGTCAAAGGCCGGTTAAATCAACAGGATCAGGGTTTATAATTTCTAAAGACGGTTATCTATTAACAAATAATCATGTGGTAGAAGGCGCTGATGAAGTAATTGTTAGTTTAGGAGATAGACGAGAATTTAAGGCTGAAATAGTTGGCTTGGATGCTAGGTCAGATGTAGCTTTGCTTAAGATAGAAGCAGAAAATTTACCTATTTTAAAGATTGGAAACTCTAAAAAATTAAAGGTAGGAGAATGGGTTGTTGCCATCGGCTCTCCTTTTCAACTTTCATTCTCTGTAACGGCAGGAATTGTAAGCGCTAAAGGAAGAAGTATTCCAAATGGATCAGATACAACCTACGTACCTTTTCTGCAAACTGATGTTGCTATAAATCCAGGAAACTCAGGAGGTCCTTTATTTAATCTTGATGGAGAGGTTGTTGGGATTAACTCTCAAATATATACAAGGTCAGGTGGTTACATGGGTGTCTCATTTTCTATTCCTATTGATTATGCTATGGATGTAGCGGATCAGCTAAAGAAAAAAGGTTATGTTGCACGAGGCTGGCTGGGTGTGAGTATTCAAGAGGTGACCTCTGAACTTGCTGAAGCACTAGATATGGAAATACCTAAAGGAGCTTTGATTAGTCAAATTATTAAGGATAGCCCAGCGGAAGAATCTGGTCTTAAGGAAGAAGACGTTATTCTTTTGTTTGACGGAGAAGAAATATTTTACTCTACTGATCTTCCTCAAACCGTTGGGAGCATTAAGCCTGACTCTGTAGTAACTGCAGTTGTTTTACGGGATGGAAAAAAGAAAAATATAAAAGTTAAAGTGGGAGAGTTACCCAAAGATCCTGGATTAGCCTTTTCTTCACAAACTAACTCGCCCAGAAATGTACTAGGCGTTATTGTAGAAAATCAAGATCCTGAAGCTGATATTTCTGGGGTTGTGGTTACTGAACTAGACCTAACTGGTCTAGCAGCAATGGCAGGTATAATTAAAGGTGATGTTATCTATTCGATTGGGGGAACTCGTCTTAAGAATGTAGAAGGTTTTAAAAATGCTCTTCAAAAACTTGAATATGGTAAGTACACACGAATAGGCGTTTCAAGAGACGGCAATCAAAGAATTCTTAGCTTAAAACTTACAAAGTAGTTATCCTGCGTATTATTCACAGCTTTAAAGGCTGATTTTTTCTTATGAATATTAGAAATTTCTCAATAATTGCCCATATTGATCACGGCAAATCTACTCTTGCCGATAGAATTATTGAGCTATGTGGAGGTCTTTCTAGTCGTGAGATGACCTCCCAAGTTCTTGATACTTTAGATTTAGAAAAAGAAAGAGGCATTACAATTAAAGCTCAAACTGTAAATCTTTCTTATAAGGCACAAAATGGTGAAACTTATCAATTTAATTTAATTGATACTCCGGGACATGTTGATTTTTCCTATGAAGTTTCTAGGTCATTATCTGCATGTGAAGGTGCAATTCTATTAGTTGATGCTTCTCAGGGAGTTGAAGCTCAAACATTATCAACTTGCTATAATGCCGTTGAAGAAGGTTTAACGATAATCCCTGTCCTAAATAAATTAGATCTTGATCAATCTGATCCAGAGAGGGTTAAAAAAGAGATAGAAGAGATAATCGGAGTCGATGCTTCTGAAGCGCCATGTATAAGTGCAAAAATGGGAACGGGCATAGAGGAGGTTTTAGAACAAGTAGTTGCTTTAATTCCAGAACCAGAAGATTTAAAAGAAGAACCGCTTCAGGCATCAATAATTGATTCATGGTTTGATAATTATCTCGGTGTGGTTTCTTTGGTTAGAGTTGCTAAAGGAAGTATTAAGAAAGGAGATGCTATAGAAATCTTTTCAAAAAAAGAAAAACACAACGTAGATAAAATTGGAGTTTTTACTCCTAAAATAAGCGATCTTAAGGAGTTGTATTCTGGTCAGGTTGGTTTTATATGTGCAAGCATTAAAGATATTCGCGGAGCTCCAGTAGGAGATACTATAATTAAAGCTAATTCAGGTACCGCAAGACTCCCAGGTTTTAAAGAAGTTAATCCTCAAGTGTATGCTGCGCTTTTCCCTCAAAGGGCAGATGACTTTGAGGCTTTTAGAGAATCTTTAGAAAAATTATGCATTAATGATGCAGCTTTACAATATGAGCCGGAACAGTCTGAAGCTTTAGGGGCTGGATTCAGGTGTGGTTTTCTTGGAACTTTACATATGGAGATAGTTTCAGAAAGATTAAACAGAGAACACGGTATGGATCTTATTGCTACTGCACCTACTGTGGCCTACGAGATAATCAATACGGATGGCAATACCCAAAGAATTGAAAATCCTAGTGCACTTCCAGACTATAGCAAAGTTAAGGCAATACTTGAACCGATAGCCAGAGCAAATATATTGGTACCGGAAAGCTATATTGGTGCAGTTATGAAGCTTTGTAATGATAAAAGAGGAAAGCAAATTAGTATGCGATATGTAGCGGATCAAGCTGAATTAGCTTACGACATTCCTCTAAGCGAAATAGTGGTAGATTTTTTTGATAGATTAAAATCAGTCAGCAGAGGTTACGCTTCTTTGGATTATTCACTGGATAGATACGAAGAAGCAGATGTAATAAAACTAGATATACTTCTTAATGGAGATCGCGTAGATGCTTTAGCTCATATGGCTCATAGGTCGGTTGCCTCCTTAAAAGGTAAACAATTTACCGAATCTCTTAAAGAAGTCATTCCTAGACAGCAGTTTGATGTTGCTATACAGGCAGCTATTGGAGGAAAGATCATTTCTAGACAAACGGTCAAAGCTTATAGAAAAGATGTAACAGCAAAGTTATATGGTGGTGATGTGACAAGAAAGATGAAATTACAAAAAAAACAAAAGGCTGGGAAAAAGAGAATGAAAAACATTGGGAGAGTAGAAATTCCTCAAGATGCTTTTTTATCAGTTTTAAAAGTTAGGAATTAACATGGACACTCCTTTAGTTATATTTATTCTTGCCGAAGTAGTCGGTTATTTGTCATGGATTTTCTTTGTGCGTACTGAAAATAGTAAGAGTAGGGACATAGTTAGTTTTTTAATGTTTGCTTTGGCTTTGGTAGTATTGGTGAGAGTATTTCAGTTAAATCTAGACTTTGGACTCGTCTTATCTATAGCTACTTTAATAGCTGGAATTTCTTGGTTTGTAGGCTATCTAATTAAAATAAAAGAACTAAGAATAGAAAGTAAGTCTTATTTTATTATTCTTTTTATTATCACTTGCTTTAGGTCATTTACATACGAACCATATCAAATCCCTTCAAGATCTATGGAACCAGGGTTACAGATTGGTGATTTTGTTCTTGTAAATAAATATGCTTATGGACTTAAATTCCCTGGAACCCATTACTTATTAACTGATTTAGTATCACCGAAACGAAACGATGTTGCAGTTTTTTTGCCACCCCATTCTTTGTGCAAGGTAAATCCACAAGAAGCAAGACCGGATATTATCAATTTAACATTACAGAAGAGTCAGTCTTTTTTAAATAGGTTCTTAGAATTACAAAAACAACGTTGTACAGAAATGGGAATAAAATATGTTAAGCGTGTTCTTGGCGTACCAGGAGATTTGGTTGAAATTAAAGGTGATGAAGTTTGGATAAATGGAGTAAAACTGCTGCATGAAGTCATTGGTAGAGATGACAAAGGGGATCTAATTAATGAGACATTGGACAATGGTACTCATGTTATTAGATCGAAAGGTATTTCTGACTACGAGGAATTTACTTGGAAAATACCCGAAGGTAGTTATTTAGCCATAGGAGATAATAGAGACAACAGTCTGGACAGCAGGGTTTGGGGATATTTCTCTGATAAGTATTTAATCGGTAAAGCAGAATATATATGGTTGCACTGGGGTTCCTTTTCTGAACTTCCAGGTTTTTTTAGGAATGGAAGAATACAGTAGATCTTAATGTGTTGGACTAGCTGTAAATTAGGGTATAGTTTTAAGGACCCTTCCTTATTAGAACTTTCTCTTACCCATAAGAGTAATTCAGCCAATAATAATGAAAGGTTGGAATATTTAGGTGATTCTCTTTTAAATTTTATTATTGCAGAAGAAGTCTTTAATCGATTTAAGAGTTTATCAGAAGGTCAATTAACTCAATTCAGAGCATCCTTAGTGAGTCGTGAATCACTCGATGAAGTAGGAAGAGAAATCGATCTTCAAGATCATGTAAAAATTGGGAAAGGTGAGATGCTCCAAGGAAACTCAATAATAGGAAATTCATTTGAAGCGTTGATAGGTGCCATTTATATAGACGGCGGTTTTGAAGCAGCCGCACAAGTTGTGTCCTTGTTATTTGAAGAAAGACTAAGTCTTCTTAATGATTCACAAGATTTAAAAGATTCAAAGTCTAAATTGCAGGAGTATCTCCAAAAAAAAGGAGAAGCTCTACCTTTGTATACAATAATGAAAGAAGAAACTAACAATCAAATTAAAAAATTTAATATCATGTGTAGTCTAGAAGACTTAAATTTATCAATAGAGGCTGAAGGAAACACAAGAAAGAAAGCAGAAATAAAAGCTGCCGAAAAGATGCTAGAGTTAATAGAAAGAAAGAATGACTAAATCAAAAGATTCTAGAACAGGGTACGTGTCCTTAGTTGGAAAAACAAATGTAGGCAAGTCGACTTTACTTAATCAAATGGTAGAACAAAAAATTTCTATCACCTCCAGGAAGCCGCAAACTACTCGGCACAGACTCTTGGGTATTAAAACAAAAGATTACGCACAAGCTATTTTTATAGATACACCTGGTTTTCATCAAGGTCAGAAAAGAGCCCTGAATCGATATATGAATAAAGTAGCGATAGGAGCAATGTCTGGTGTGGATGTTCTTTTGTATGTGATTGAGGCATTAAAATTTGATCAAGAAGATGAAAGATTATTAACACAAATTCCAGCTAATTTAGAACACGTGATACTAGTTATTAATAAAGTAGATAGGATCTTAGATAAAGATCGTCTGTTGCCGTTTATAGAGAAATTAGCTAGCAAGTTTAATTTTTCCGATATCGTTCCTATTTCAGCTTTAAAAGATCAAAACATTGAAAGTCTGGAGTCTTCTATCTTTTCTAAACTTCCTATGGGTGAGCACTCTTATCCTGAAGATCAAGTGGCTGATACCACTGAAAGATTCTTAACAAGTGAGGTGATAAGAGAAAAGTGCATAACACGATTGGGAGATGAGATTCCTTACCGCATTTCAGTCATGATAGATTCTTTTAATTTGAAGAATAAAGTTACCCATATAGACGCAACGCTTTTTGTCGAAAAGAAAAGCCAGAAAGGTATTGTTATTGGGCAAGGTGGAAAACATTTAAAGTTAATTGGAACTGCGGCTAGGTTAGAATTAGAAGAAATTTTAAAAACAAAAGTGATGCTTCGTCTCTGGGTTAAAGTCAAAAGCGGATGGACCGATAATGAGGCTATGATGAGTACAATGGGATACGATCTTGGTTAATAGAGCTACCTTAGAGGAAGCATTTATTCTTCATACAAGGTCTTTTAAAGAGACAAGCCTTATAGTGGATGCCTTTACTCAAAATTATGGAAAGATGTCGTTTGTTGCGAAAGGAGCAAAGAGACCCAAGAGTGGCTTGCGAGTGATTCAAACACCCACAACGGTTTTTTCAATTTCTTTTACTGGTAAAGGTGACCTTAAAACCCTTACTCAATGTGAAATCATAGAACATTTTAGAATATCTTCTAAGGTTGCTTTGAGTTGTATCATCTACTTGAATGAACTCTTAACAAAAACTCTTGAAAAAGAAGATCCTCACCCTGAAATATTCAATCAATTTAAGATGCTTTGCCATAATTTATCTAAAGATCAAAATCAAGAATCAATAGAGTTACAACTTAGATCATTTGAATTAATTTTACTTCAAGAACTAGGTTATGGAATTGACCTAGAGAAAGAAGCACTTTCTGGTATTCCTATAAATGTTAATTCTTCTTATAGCTTTGATCCTGCTCTTGGTTTTACCAAAATAGGAGAAGCAGAAGTTGAACTAGCAGCGGGCGGCTTTTTAGGTAAAGATATTTTAAGTTTTGCCAAAGGAGACCTTGCTAATACAGGCTCAAGAAGCGCTTCTAAAAAGATAATGAGAAGGGCGTTAGATTTTCATCTTGGTAATAAGACCTTAAATATAAGAAAATACTTGATAGAAAGTGGTGCACAATAATGATTAAAGGTGTCGGAGCAGATTTTTTAGATAAATCTAGAGTAGAAAATATCTTTTTAAAATTTGGAAACAGGTTTGTTAATAAAATTCTCTCTGAAAAAGAGTTTGTCGAATTTAATAGAAAGACTCACTTGTCTAAAAGAGTTTCTTATCTTAGTAACAATTTTGCCTGTAAAGAGGCCGTTTCAAAAGTACTGGGAACCGGTTTTAGCAAAGGGGTATTGATGAAAGATATAGAAATACTAAGATCTAAATCAGGTGCGCCGTATGCAAATTTACAAGGGGCTGCTGGCACCGTAGCAGTTGAAAAAGGTCTGGATATATTTCATCTAACAATAACTGATACCAAAGAATATTCTTTGGCGTTTGCAATTGGAGAGCAGAGATGAAGATTATACTATTGGGACCTCCGGGTGCCGGAAAGGGAACACAAGCAGATGTAATCTGTAAAACTTTTAGTATCCCACACATTTCGACTGGCAATATGTTGAGAGAAGCTGCAGAAGCTAAAACAGATCTTGGCAAGAAAGCACAGGCACTATTGGATGCTGGAATTCTAGTTTCAGACGAAGTAATTGTTGGATTAGTCGAACAGCGTATTAATCAACAAGATTGCCAATCAGGTTTTCTTTTTGATGGCTTTCCAAGAACAATTCCTCAGGCAGAAGCATTGATTGAAAGATCGGTTGAAATAGATTTTGTAGTCGAAATTGAAGTACCAGATGAAGAAATTATTAGTAGAATGTCAGGTAGGCGCATGCACCCAGGATCAGGAAGGAACTACCATATAGAATTTAACCCACCAAAAATAGCGGACATCGATGATGAATCCGGCGAGCCTTTGGTTCAAAGAGAAGATGATAATCCTGAAACAGTTAAGGATAGGTTGGAAGTTTATAGTAATCAGACGTTACCTTTAATTGAATTCTACTCAGAAAGATCAGAATCCGTAAAATATATTCGAGTCTCTGGTAGTGAATCTCCAGAATTAGTTTCAAAAAATATTCTTGATCAAATAGACCAAGCTTAATATGGCAAATATTCTTGCTATAGAGACTTCAAGTGACGCATGTTCCTTAAGTCTTTTGTTTCATAATAGTGAATATCATTTTCATGAGATCCTTCCCAAACAGCATACAGAAAGGCTGTTGATAGAAATAAAAAGGCTTTTACGCCTGGCCAATGCCGAATTAAAAGAATTAGATGCAATTGCGGTTGGTTGTGGTCCAGGTTCTTTTACAGGAATTCGACTTGCTTGTTCGGTTGCTCAAGGTTTGGCATTTAGCAATGACTTAAAAACCATTCAAGTTTCCAGCTTGGAAGTCTTAGCTAAAAATATTTATGATAAATTTAAATCTGAAGATATTGTTTCAATTGTAAATGCTCGCATGAAACAACTGTATGTAGGAGAATTCTTATATTCTGAACAGGGGCTTATAAAAGCTAACCTTTTTGTTTCTCCAATAGAAGGGTTTGAATTAAAGGCTTATAACAAAAACACTTTTTTTGTAGGAGACGGTTGTGTTTTGATAGAAAAAAGACTTAATAAAATATCTAAAAATCTCCTCGTAAATCTTCCTTCTGCTAAAGATCTTCTTGAGTTAGCAAAGGATAAGTACGCCAAGGATGAACTGTTAGATCCTTCAAAGCTACTCCCTGTATATCTTTCAGGTGAAGAGCAGTGGAAGAAAGCCTAATGGATATTTTTGACTTACTGTTACTTTCAATAGTCCAAGGATTAACTGAGTTCTTGCCAGTTTCTAGTTCGGCGCATCTAATTTTAATAAGTGAATTCTTAGATTCTAATGATCAAGGTATAGTTTTCGATGTGGCTGTACATTTAGGAACTCTATTTGCTGCAATTATTTATTTCAGAAAAGAAGTCGTTGAGATGATAAGGGGGCTTTCATTTAAGGAAGAAAACAAACAAGGAACACAGCAGTTAATAAATATTTCTATAGGCGTTTTACCCATTCTTCTTTTGGGCTTTCTATTAAGAGATTTTGTTGACGAAAATCTTCGATCGTCTGAAATCATAGCCTATGCAACCATTTTCTTTGGATTAATCCTTTTGTTGGCGGATAGAATAAAGACAACCTCTCATAATATTCATTCTATCTCTGCAAGACAGGCGTTAGTAATAGGGCTATCACAGTGTTTAGCTTTAATACCTGGAACCTCAAGATCAGGCATAACTATCTCAGCTGCGCTTTTCTTAGGTATTGGACGAGAGGCAGCTGCAAAATTTAGTTTTTTGCTAGCCATTCCAACCATAGGGGCAATAGCAGTTTCGGAGTTGATTAATCTAAGTGTAAAAGATTTACTAAATCAGGGATATGACTTAGCATTAGCTGCAGGTATATCTTTTGTGGTTGCCTACCTAACCATTGATGCCTTTTTAAGGTTGGTCAATCGTTTTAGCTTTACGCCTTTCGTTATTTATAGAGTTTTATTAGGAATCTGGCTTCTTTCTTATTGGATTTAATGCTACCTCTTTTGATATCAGAAACTAAAGATTCTAGTCCTTTGATTGAAGGTCTAGCAACTGAACTAGGCTTAGAGTTTATTTCGAAAAGAGATGCTTTGAAAAAGCAGACTTTAATCCATGCTCAATACTATTTGGTTATAGGAAAGAATAAGAGTTACTTGCAAGTAGGCATCAAAGGTAAATCAAAACCTATATTTTGTAACTTCACTGAGTGGGCTAATAATAAGAAGAAAAGTAATCTTATGCGCTGCATGAAGGGACTGCCCTCAGAATGTTCAGTGCTGGATGCTACGGCTGGATTTGGAAGAGATGCCTTAGAGTTAGCTACGGTTTCTAGATCCGTTGTATTAATTGAAAGAATCCCCTGGATGTACTATCTTTTGAAAGATGGTGTTAGAAATTCAACCCAAGAATCAGTTTTGACCCTAGTTAATAAATTTAAACTAGTCCAATCTGACGCTAGGGAATATCTTAATATAGAGAAAAATAAAACAGATGTTATTTATCTTGATCCAATGTTTCCAAATAAAGGAAGTGCAAGAGCAAAAAAGAATATCCAAGC
>LWDU01000197.1_pt1 | contig 27045 bp, 26 predicted proteins | sample 727161 | NCBI WGS metagenome assembly LWDU01 (sample SAMN04566230, study PRJNA314399) | hydrothermal vent metagenome | isolation source: deep sea hydrothermal plume seawater | place: Mexico: Gulf of California, Guaymas Basin | collected 2004-07-11
GAATAATATATAGTACAATTATAAAAAATGAAAATTCAATTAGCGTTAAAGGATTACGAAATGGAGTTTTTTATATAAAATTAATAATAGGTAAGGATACGGTCATAAAGAAAGTAATAGCATATTAAAACTACTTACAACAAAAAATATTGACTTACCCTAAAAAATATTCAAAAATTATTTCACGGATAAAAGAATGATGTTACAACATATAAGCAAAATCCAAAAAGGGAGTTGGGTTAGTCCTTAGAAATAGTGGGGTTTTTGTTTATATTGATAGACAGCGAACGATATGATAAATAGGCAAGTGAAAATGCCGCTGCTAAAGAGTAATTCAAACGCTCCCATCAAGTGCAGTATTTTAAAAACGCCACTCATTACAAAACTGCATAGTGCCAATACCCCTGTGATGTAAACAAATTTTCTCATACCTACAATCTACAACTATCCAAGAATAATTCAAAAAGAGAGTGTGGTTAGAATAAAGAAATGAGGATTTTTTTCTTGGAGATTGAATAATAAATTTATGTAGATATTTTTAGAGCCTAAAATATCTATAATGACTATTCAGGAAGTTTAAAAGTAAAAGGTAAAACCATTTGTACATCAGAAATTTTACCATCTACTTCTCCTGGATACCACTTAATGTTTTTTGTAACTCTTATTGCTTCATCTGCTAATATTTCAGATCCTTTTAATAATTTTATTTTTGTAGTTTTTCCTGATTTGTTAACTATAAATTGTATTAATACTTTTCCTTCAATAGCATTTTCTTTAGCTTCTTTTGGATATTTTAAATTATCCTGAATAAAAGAAATTAGATAACTATTTTATATCTTTTATTTGTGTGGTTAATTCTATACTATGATCATCTGGATCTTTAATATAAATGGAATGAAAATATAAATGGTCTTCAAACTTAAATTCTATATTTAATAATTTAAAATGATTTTTAGCTTTTTTAAAATCATCTAATGAAACATTAAAAGCGAAATGATCAATTCTAACATTATTTGATTTTTTTGGAATTTCATCATCATTTAATTCCGCTGGAAAAATAGCTATTCCAGATTTGTTTGCGTACATTAAAACAGGATATTCTCCCCATTCATCAGGGCTAAATTTTTTAAGACATAAAACTTTTGCATACCAATTCACTGATATTTCAATATCTTTAACTTTAATAGCAATGTGATCTAAAAAGTTGATTTTAAAAGACATTTTTTTTAATTTAGGATATTAATTATAAAAATGATATTGGAAATTCATTAAAGCAATAAATGTAATCTTCTATTTATATTATTACTATACTGCATCTATCAATCTACAACTATCCAAAAAAAATTAAAAAGGGGAGCATTAACTAAATATTACTTAATTCCTTTTTTATTTCCTTAATTCTTTTAAACCTTAAATTATATTTTAAATCAGATGTATGGCCAGGATTTTTTTTACTTCTATAAAGTCTTTTTTGTAATTGATGAAGTTTATGAAACAATTTACCTTTATCTATAGTCACAGAAAAAAATTAAATCTACCAAACTACAATCTACAACTATTCAAGAAAAATTCAAAAGGGGAGTTTAATCAATTAATTATTTTGGGAAAAAACATATTAGTATTTTTTTTATATTTTTTATAATCAGGTCGTTTCTTTAATGAATAATATTCTGATGGTATTGCTCCTGTGTAATAAACCAATGTTTTATACATAATTATAGATAAGTAGAATAGAGAGATCAAAAGTCCTAGCCAGATTAGATTTCTTTCAACTAAATAAAAATAGAACAATGATGGCAAAGAAGATAAAATAAGCGAATTCCACACCATCCATTCTGCAAAGTAATTTGGGTGGCGGCTATATTTCCATAACCCGACATTGCAAACTTGTTTTTTTCTGTTTTCTAAGAAAGCTTTTTTAAAAAATTGTTGTTTTTGAATATCTGCAAAATGCTCTATTCCAAAAAATACTAACCAGAGTAAATATCCTAAAATTTCTAGTGGAGATAGAAATTCTTGAAGATTAAATGCTTGTAAAATAGCTGGAATCACTAAAAAGCTTACATTGGCAAAACATTGCAACATTATTTCATATTGAAGAGAAATATCAATATTAGTATGCCCTGCTTTTTTCCAACGCTTTCTCTGATATTTATATCGAGATAATTCAGTATCAAGATGTCCCTTTTTAAGCAATATTAATGACCCTATACCCATTCTCAAACCAGCAAGTAAATACATTACACTAACAATATACTTTCTTAACCAATAACCTTCGCCTAATACCAAAATCAAAACACCAATCAAAACAAGCCCCCAAGGCCATCCAATATCAACATAAGACATACGCTTAGTTAAGTAGGCTGGAATACAGACAACTAAAATAAAAAGTAGAATTTGTAACAATCCATTCAAAGATACAAACCAGCTAAATGTATTGCTGAAATAGAGAATAATGAAGCAAATTAAAAAAAGGGTATAGCCAAAAATTCTTTGAATTATTTTTTGATAAAAAGTTCTCATATTTTACTTGATAAGATCAAAGGTATGTGTGTACTTGACAGTAAGTCTTTGATTATTAATATAATCTAATAGATCATCATCTTTTAATATATTCATCACAACAAATAATCCAGTATTAGCATTTTTCAATAAACCAAATCTTGCATTTACTGAAAGTAGATTTGAAACATTATTATATTGAATTAAACTTTGAAGGAACATTCTAGGAGTAAAAGAGTAAGACAATCTAGAGCCACTTAAAATAGCATTTAAATCACCATTATCTAATTTTAAGATACTACTATTTATAAAAAAAGAAGAATTAAATTTATTACCTGATCTTACATTCAAAGTAAGATTATTAGATATCCTATTTCCACCAAAAAATCCACCAATAACACTTCTGCCATTTAAGGATACTTTTTTATTTGAATTAGTTAAATAAACTATCGCTATTTCACTATGATTATAATTTCCTTCAGATATTTTTAATTCCGAAATTTGAAATTCTTCATTTACCCATTCTTTACTAAAATTAATTCCAGTGTGGATCTCCATTCCATTTTTCCATGCCCAATGACTATCTATATGCGTATAACTAGTAACTAAATTACCTTCAAAATCCCAATATGATCTATTCATAATATGAGGTCTAGCTTCTAAAAACCTACTTTCTTCATTCATTCTAATTGTCCTAAATACTAAAAACTCAGAAAAACCTTCACCCACTTCAGTATAGGCTGCCATTAATCTCCAAAAATTCCAATCATAATTAGCAGAAAGTTGAAATGCATGATTATTCAATTCAATACCAGGAGTATAACTTTTTGAAATAAAACTTGTAATTTTTGCCTTTTTACCAATACCCCATATCCCATCAAGAGCTATTACTCTATTATAATCATGAGAATTATCACCCAGACCTGATTTACTTATATACGCTCCTCCGATAGAAGATCTCGATTTACTAAAATTATGATTTATTCTTGTTACAGTATAATTTTGTTTATCTATACTTAATCCTTCAACGTCATCAGTAAACATAGACAAAAAACCAACATTTGTCTGCCCTATTTTACCTGACAATCTACTACCTCCAATTATTGGAACAACAGATCCATTACCAGAAATACCTATTCTTCTACTAAAGAATAAGTCAACTGCTCCAGGACTTCCAATTGAAAATTGTCCTGCATTTTCTAAAAAAAAAGCTCTTTTTTCTGGAAAAAATAAATTAAACCGATCAAGATTTACCTGCTGTTTATCAACTTCAGCCTGAGCAAAATCCGTATTATAGGTAAGGTCAAGAGTTAATGAAGGTGTAATACTATATTTAATATCAGCACCAAAATCAAAATCTAAAGAATTTTCTTTATCAACACTGTTGTGAGTGCCTTGAGTTAATACATATGGTAATAATTTCAAATTACCTGGTTTTTTTAACTGAAGCCCATTCATCTTTCCGGCAAGTGAAACCCTTTTAATATCAAAGCCGAAACCAAGAGGTAATGGAGCCCAAAATGATACTTCATGATTTTTACTTATATTTCTTTGAAAGTTAATTCCCCAAGTTTTATTATCTCCAACACTAAACCTTAATGAATTTAGTGGTATAGCAAACTCAGCACTCCAACCATAATCTCCTACTTCAGTTTTAACCACCCAAGATGCATCCCAATTTTTATTTGTTCCACCAATCACACCACCCTGCTGTCTCGCAGAAGTCCAATTACCACTTCCTTCATTATCTATCTGTGCATCATATTCTGTTCCAGATGAATTTGTTCCAAATAAAAAACCATTTTGCTGGTCGTTATATGTATCAATTATAAATAAAAAGCTATCATCATTATTTAAATCAGCGTCTCGTTTAGAATCTGATACTACAAGAGTGCTTGGGCTAGAATCAAAACAGACTACTCCCACATAAAGTATAGAGTTAGTAAATGCAATTCTAATTTCTGTTCTTTCAGAAGACTCATCACCAAATCGTGGTTTAGTTTGAATCATTTTATTTAATGCTGGAACTGACATCCAAACTTCATCCGAAAGAACATTACCGTCTATAACTGGATTAGAATTTAATAATGTAGCATTAAAAAAAGGTCTATCGGGTAATTGACTATTTTGAGAAAAAAGAAAAAAAGGAAACAAAAAGAAAAAGATGAGATTTAAAAGTTTTATTCTTTTCATATCTCTAATGTAATTACAAAATATGTAATTATATTCTGGGGTTAAAGAAATTAATTTTTTAAAATAATTTTTTAAGAATTCTCTCAGGGATAAACTTAAGAATGAAAGCAACTATATTATATCTTTTAGTAATATAAACTGACTTTTTCTTTTTATATATTGCCTTCATTATTTGTTTATTAGCCTTTTCTAAACTTTGCACCCAATATATTTTATCCTTATTTCCTTTTAAAATTTCAGTGTCAACATATCCTGGTCTTACATCAGTAATATCTATTGATTTTTTTAATCTATATGCTTTAAATCTTAATCCCTCAAGGTAATTTATTTGATATGCTTTTGATGCATTATATGATGGAGCTAATCCATTACCTCTTATTCCAGCAATTGAACTTATTGCAACAATGTGACCAGAATTTTGTTTAGAAAAATAGTTAAATCCCCATCCAACTGTTTCAGTAAACGCAACAACATTTAATTGATTGGTTTTATCTTCAATAGAAAACTCTAAACTCTTATTTACGTCACCAAATCCAGAGCTAATAATTAACATGTCAAGACCCCCCATTAATTTTACTAATTCATCTAATTTTTTAGCATTGCTTTCTTTAGTACAATCAAAAGAGCTTACAATTATATTTTTTGGATCAATTTTTTTTATCTCCTCTAAATTATTGATTCTTCTTCCTGTAATCCCAATTTTATAATGATCTCTTAAAAGAGAAAGAGCAATTTCTTTTCCTATTCCCGAAGAAGCTCCAACTACAATTGCTTTTTTCATTTTAGATATTTTTTCTAATTACGAATCTACCAACAACAAATCAAAATTCAAAAAACAAAAGATTATAACAAAAGATTATTAAATTAAAAACAAGTAAAGTATTAATCATAATTATGAACACAAATATTTTAGTTGCAATACTCTTTTTATTTACATTCTCATCATGTGTCAATAATTCTAAAAATAAATCACCCAATATTATTTTTATTTTAGTAGATGATTTAGGATGGAAAGATTTAGGGTATTCTGGCAGCACTTTTTATGAAACTCCCAACATTGATAAACTTAGAAATGAAAGTTATGAATTTTCTTCTGCATATGCCGCAAGCTCTGTTTGTTCTCCCACTAGAGCATCTATTATGACAGGAAAACACCCTGCAAGGGTTAATATAACTGATTGGATTCCAGGAGATAATCCAAAAAATAGACCTTTTTTAGGACCAAAAGACCTTCATCAACTTCCACTTGAAGAGGTAACCATTGCAGAAAAACTTAAAAATTATGGTTACACAACTTTTTATTCAGGCAAATGGCATTTAGGATCAGAAGGTTATTATCCTGAACAAAATGGCTTTGATATTAATATAGGGGGTTTTGAGAAAGGTTCCCCTCCTGGTGGTTATTATACCCCATATAAAAACCCAAAACTAAGTGATGGACCTGAAGGTGAATATTTAACAGATAGGCTTACAAGTGAATCCATTAAATTCATCGAAAATAATAAAAAAGACAATCCATTTGCTTTATTTTTAGCGTTTTATACTGTCCACACACCAATTCAAGCAAATAAAACACATGTTTCATATTTTGAAAATAAGCTTACTAAATTAGATGATAATATAGCAAGAACTAGAAAAGAAGGTAAAGCAATTACTTTGTTAAATCAAGTCAATCCAGACTATGCATCAATGGTTTATGCTTTAGATGAAAATATAGGAAGGCTTATAAAAAGTTTAAAAGAAAATAATTACTATGATGATGCCTTAATTATATTCACATCAGACAATGGGGGCTTGTCAACCCTAAGAAGAGTTGCTCCAACTTCTGTATCCCCTTTGAGAGCAGGAAAAGGTTGGCTTTATGAAGGTGGTATAAGGATTCCCCAATTAATTAAAATGCCAGGGAATAATAAAAACATAAAAATTTATGAACCTACAGTTTCTTATGATTTGTTTCCAACTATTCTAGAGTTTGCTGGTATTGAAAATAAAAATCAAGAAATTGATGGAATAAGTTTAATCCCTCACTTAAAGACTGGTGCAGAATTAAACAGAAAAGATATTTTTTGGCATTTTCCACATTACCATACAAGTCAATGGAAACCAGGTGCAGCAATAAGGCAAGGAGATTGGAAACTAGTAGAACATTATGAATCAAATAAAATTGAATTATTTAATCTTAAAGATGATGTTGGTGAGTCAAAAAATTTGAATTTAATTTATCCAAAAAAAACAGAATCACTTTTAAAGAGACTTCACGAATTACAAAAAGAAACCAATGCTAATTCCGTAAAAATAAATTCAAATTATAAACCCCCATCAAATTAAAAATTATATAAATTCGCAATAAAATTTCTAAATATTTGTTTTATAGAAAACTTATTATGCAAAAATTTATATCTATATTTTTTATCTCTTTATTATTTTTTGCATGCAGTAATAATGATTCTGATTTATGTATTGACGATTCATTAGCAGATCCTAATAAGATGTGTACTAAAGAATATTTCCCCGTTTGTGGATGTGATAACGTTACCTATTCGAATGGCTGTATTGCTGAAGGTGCTGGCGTCACAAGCTTTACTATTGGAGAATGCAACAATTAATTATGAAAAAATTTATATCTATCCTTTTTATCTCTTTATTATTTTATTCATGTAATTCAATAGATCCGGTAGAATTAAATGAATTTCAAATGAATTTCAACAAGTGGAAATCACACAACATAACTTCATATACAATAACTCTTAAAATTTCTTGTTTTTGCATACCAACTGATCCAATAAATATTAAAGTTGAAAATAATAAAATAATAGAAATTAATAGTGCTCCAGTAACAAGTGAACAACTAAATAATGAATACTGGTATGCAAAAAAAATAGATGAGTTATTTATTTTCATTGATGAGAATATAAAAGAAGAACCATTTCAACAAGTCTTAGAATTTAATGAGACTTATGGGTTTCCTGAATACATATATTTTAATCGTGAAGAAATGTTAGTAGATGAAGAAATAGGTTACACTATATCATCATTTAATATAGATTAGCAAGCTTTTTTTCTTATTTTTTCATACAGATCAATCACTTCAGGAAGAAGTAAAGATTTTTCATTATTTTCAAGAATATAATCAGCCTTTTCAAAGGATTCTTTATCCGTTAGTTGTGATTTAATGATGTGTTCTATTTGATCTTTTGTTCTATGAGTATCACGTTTTAATATTCTAGAAATTCTTAATTTTTTTTTAGCATAAACATAAATTACAAAATTTAATTCTTTATATGATTTAGATTCAAAAAGTAAAGCGGCTTCTTTAATAAGAATTTTTTCATTTTTATTTATTAAGCACCATTTTTTAAAATCATTTATTACAACTGGATGAACTAGATTATTTATTATTTTTAATTTTTCTTTATCATAAAAAACATTTTTAGAAATATATTCTTTATTAATTTTTCCATCTATATACGATTCTTCTCCAAAAGAATTTATAATACTAGAAATTAACTTATTATCATTTTCCATAAGGTATTTTGCTATATCATCAGACTGATATATTTTAACTCCTAAGACTTTAAATATTTTAGAAATTGTTGATTTTCCAGATCCAATACCCCCAGTAATACCTAATAAATATGGTTTCATAAATTATTTTGATTTTCATAATTAAAAGTCATTGGATATTTAATGGAAGTATCAGAGATGCTATTTAATTCATTAATAAACCATATAAATGATCCAATAAGAACATAAAAAACAAAAATTCTTGGTTGAGACAATAGTTTTGAAGGATTAAAAATCCTCATTATTAATTTTTAGAATTTGTCATTTCCAACGACACAGAATTTCTGTCAACTTGGAGTTTAGTTCCTCTATCCACATCTAATGTGACTATAGTTTTTTCTAAATTAACAATTTTTCCATGTACCCCTCCTACTGTAACTACCCTTTGACCTTTCTTTAAATTATTAATAAAATCACCTTGTTTTTTCTTTTTGTTTTGTTCAGGTCTAATAAGAAAAAAATAAAAAACCACAAGAATAGCAATAGGAAAAAATAATTGAGCTAAACCACTAGATGCTTGTAACAATAACATGTGAATTATGATCTAGGTGAAACTTGAGCTTTAATTAATAATTTTTTAACCTTTGTCTCAGTATTTGATGTTATAGTAATTACTTTATTTTGTATTCCAGGTTTATTCTTTGAATCAAATTGCACTTTTATTTGTCCAGAACTACCTGAAGGTATTGGTTGTTTAGGCCAAGAAGGAATTGTACAACCACATGAAGCAGTAGCTTTTGAAATAATTAATGGTGTCTCTCCAACATTCTTAAAACTAAATGTATGAGAAACAACATCTCCATCATAGATCGCACCAAAATTATGTTCTTCCTTATCAAATTGAAATTTAGGAAATGAACCTTGGGTTAAAATAGAAGAAGATCCTCCTCTTTTCAATGAAGCCATCTCAGTTTCTAATTTTGCAATTCTAAGTTCTAATTCACTAACATTAGAGCTACATCCAAATGCAGCCAAAATAATTATTAATAATAAAAATTTATACATCTTTTTAAATTTAGTTTTCTTTTATTTTAGATAAAATTCCATCAACATCCTTAAGTAATTTTTCAGCTTTATTTTTAGCTTTATTAACCACCTTTTCGCTATTAATTTTAGCGTCAGAATTTACATCATCTTTTTCATCGATAATATCATCAATCAAATTTTCTATTTTTCTTTTATATCTATTTAATCTAAAAGATAATCGATCTCTTGTATTATTACCTTTATCTGGCGCAAATAGTATTCCTAAGATACCGCCAAGTATTAAGCCTACTAATAAGCTTATAAATGAATTTGTCGAATTTTTACTCATAATATCACTATTTATTATCAATTAACCCTTTCCCACTTTTATTAATTACTCCCTTCTTCTGCAAATTTAAAGAAATTACATCTAAAACACCATTTATAAATAATCCACTCTTTGGTGTACTATAATTTTTTGCTATATCAATACATTCATTCATTGTTACTTTGATAGGAATATTAGAAAAATTTACCATTTCCCCAATTCCCATTCTTAATATTGACTTGTCCATCAACGATATCCTATCAATTTTCCAATTTTTAGAATGTTTTGTTATATATTCATCGTATTCAGACGTATGATCAACAATACTTTCAAACAAAGAACTAGCAAAATTAATGTCATCTTTAATGTCTTCTGACAAATTTGCGAATGCAAATGTATTAAAATTTGATGAATTCAACGATTTTATTGTTTTTTTAATCATAGATCTAATAATTATTCTATCATCATACCAATGAATATTTTCAATTTCAAAAAATTGATTTATATCTTCATTGTTAAATAAAATTTTATTTATTAATCTTTTTAGATAATCAAAATCATCTTTGAATTTAGGATTATTTAGTAAAGAATAATCTTTTGTTATTTCATTATCCATAACAAAATTATACCAACTTCGAATTTCAGGAGTTTTAGCATTCCAATCAATTTTAAAACGATTTACATTATCAATTAATTTTTTATTTCTTCTTAAAAAAGAAATTGCTATATTTTTAGAAAAATTAAATCTAGATGAACTTTTTTTAATTTTTTCTGATTTAGCAATTTCTTTTTTCTCAGCATTTATATCAGAAAGAATTATTGGTAAAGAAAGAAGCTTATAATAATATTTGTTGATTTCTTCTAAACTGGTTGATAACTTTCTTATAAAGTTAGGCTTTAACTGCTCAGGTTTATCACTAAATTTTATCAGACTATAATAAGAATATAGATACTGTAAAACCCTAACCCTTAAAATTCTTCTATTGAGCATAACTCTTAACTTTTAAAGAACGAGTCACAAAGTTAATTAGATTTTTTTTTATTTCTTTCAATTCTTTCAACAGCAATTTTCATAGCTGCAGAATGGGTAGTTATTTTGTTTTCATTTGCATATTTAAATACATCAATAGCTTTATCATAAATTGTTTCCGTCATCTGCATAACTTTTTGTAAATCTATCTGATTAATTTGTTCATGATAACAACTAATTATTCCCCCCGCATTAATAAGAAAATCTGGAAGATATAAAATGTCCTTCTTCAGAAGTTCATTTGGAACATTAATATCATCTTCTAATTGATTATTTGCAGCACCTGCTATTATTTTACAATTTAATTTTTTAAGATTATCCATGCTTATAACACCTCCTAATGCACAAGGAGAAAAAATATCATAATGAACATCAAAAATATTATCCTTTTCTATGATCTGGACATTTTTTTCATCAATATTATCTAAATTTTTATTATTTATATCTGTCGCATAAACTTTTGCTCCTTCTTTGATTAAATAATCAACTACTTTTCCTCCTACTTTTCCAACACCTTGAACACATACTTTTTTATTTTCTAAACTATTATTTCCTGTAATTTGATATATAGCAGCTTTCATTCCAACATATATACCATAAGCTGTTGCAATAGCAGAATCACCAAGACCTCCATATTCTTTAGGAAGACCTATAACATAAGGACAAACATTTTTAATCCATAAAATATCTTGGGTTGTCATATTTACATCTTGAGCAGTCCAATATTTTCCTCCTAAATCATTTATAAAACCCGCATATCTTTCAATATATTTTTTACTTTTTAAATTAATATCTCCTATAAGAATAGCCTTTCCTCCTCCTGCATTTAATCCTGCTAAAGATGACTTATAACTCATAGCTCTTGATAAATTAATAGCATCTTTTAAAGCATCATTTTCTGTGGCATAATTCCACATTCTTGTTCCTCCCATTGAAGGGCCAAGAGTTGTATCATGAATTCCTATAATTGCTTTTAAACCCAACTTTTTATCATTACAAAAGATGAGTTCTTCGTGATCATGAATTAATAACTTATCAAAAATTGTTTTATTTTCTTTATTAATCATTTATTGTATCTTTTAATAATAATTTTACAGTCTCATTATTTAAAGTTTTATAAAATTATAAAAAAAATTGAAAGAGCTTTCCTATTTAAATAAATATATATACAAATATAAATTCTATTATCTAATTGGGTCATTTTTTATTTTAGTTTCAACATTTTTTGCGATCATACCCGCAACACTCATAAGAGAAACTTTCAATATGATTGAAGAAGGTTACTCTCTTTATATTTTAAATGAAGATTTTGACTTAAGAGAAAATGTTTTTAAAGATATTTTGTTTTATACTTCTGGTATTATTTTAGCTGCTATTGTTAGAGGAATTTTTATGTACTTAATGAGGCAAACAATTATTGTTGCTTCAAGAAAAATAGAATACGATTTAAAAAATGAAATCTATTATCATTACCAAACTCTTCCTCTAGAATTTTATAATAATAACAACACAGGAGACTTAATGAACAGAATTTCTGAAGATGTAAGTAAGGTCAGAATGTACTTAGGTCCTGCACTAATGTATGGTTTAAACATAACTATTCTTATATTAATGGTTATACCTTTTATGTTATACATAAATCCAACACTTACATTTTATTCTTTATTACCCCTACCATTATTATGCATAAGTATTTATTCTGTACAAAATATTATCAATAAAAAATCTGAAGAAATCCAAAAATCATTATCAGACCTTTCAATATATGTTCAAGAAACATTTTCAGGAATTAGATTAATAAAATCATTTGTTAGAGAAATAAATTTCACAAAAGTTTTTGATAAAAAAAGTGAAAAATACAAATCAATATCGCTAAAACTCCAATTTGTAATGGCACTTTTTTTTCCTATTGTAATGACACTTATTGGCCTTAGCATAATAATAACAGTATATGTAGGAGCTCTAGAGTTTTTTAAGGGAAACATAACAATTGGGAACATTGCTGAATTTTTAATTTATGTTTATTTGTTAACTTGGCCAGTCACTGCTCTAGGCTGGTTAACAAGCATCATTCAAAGAGCATCTGCTTCTCAAAAAAGAATTAATGAATTCTTAAATCAAAAAACCAACATTATTTCAAAAAGCAATAAAATTTTAAATCTAAAAGGTAAAATCGAATTTAAAGATGTTAGTTTTATTTATCCCGATACAGGGATTAAAGCACTCGATAATTTAAATTTTAAAGTAAAAGCAGGAGAATCTCTTGGTATAATAGGATCTACAGGATCAGGAAAAAGTACAATTGCAAACAGCATTATAAGATTATTTGATATAAATAAAGGGAAAATATTAATAGATGATGAAGACATTAGAGATTATAATATTTCTTATTTAAGAAAACAAATTGGCTATGTTCCGCAAGACGTTTTTCTCTTTTCAGATACAATAACCAATAACATTCTTTTTGGTTGCCAAAATGAAGATTTTAATTCAGTTCTTGAAGCAGCTAAAAATACTGATTTGATGAGAAATATAAATTCTTTTCCTAAAAAATTTGAAACTAAAATAGGTGAAAGAGGAATAACTCTTTCAGGTGGTCAAAAACAAAGAATTTCAATTGCTAGAGCAATAATAAAAAAACCTAAAATATTAATTTTAGATGATTGTTTATCTGCATTAGATACTAAAACTGAGAATGTTATTTTAGAAAATTTTAAAAAAATAATGAAAGAAACAACTACTATTATTATATCACATAGAATTTCTTCTGTGAAACTAGCAAACCAAATTATTGTTATAGAAGATGGTGAAATAATTGAATCTGGAAGCCACAAAACACTATTAAATAACAAAAAACGTTATTACAAAACTTACAATAGACAAATTGAAAAAAATAAACAAGAATTAAATATCAATTAATAAAATTCTTATACTGCATATCATAAAGATTTTTATAATATCTTCCATTAAGCATTAATTTTTCATGAGCACCTATTTCTTTTACTTCACCATCTTCTATAACCACAATTTTATCAACTTGTTCAATAGTTGATAATCTATGCGCAACAACTATCGAAGTTCTCCCATATAATATTTTTGAAATAGCATGCTGAATCATCTCTTCAGTTTCTGTATCAACAGAAGAAGTTGCTTCATCTAAAAGAATAATTTTAGGATCATAAAGCATAATTCTTATACATGATATTAATTGTCTTTGACCAACAGATAATGACGCCCCCCTTTCTTTAACATTATATTGAATTTTCCCTGGCAATTTATTTATAAAATTTTCGGCTCCAACACTTTTTATAGCATCCCAAATTTTATCTTCAGATATAGAATCATTAAATAATGTTATGTTATTTGCTATAGTATCTGAAAAGAGAAAAACGTCTTGGGAAACATAACCAATTTGTTTTCTTAAATAAGAAATATTATAATCTCTAATGTCTTCATCGTCTATTAATATTTTTCCTTTATTAAACTCATAAAATCTATTCAAAAGATTAATAATTGATGATTTACCAGATCCAGTGCTTCCAACAAAAGCAATAGATTCACCAGCTTCTATTTTAAAATTTATATTTTTTAAAACATAATCATCATCATTATATGCAAACCATACATTTTTAAATTCTACAGAGCCAAAAATATCATTAGTAATAATTTTTTCATTACTTTTTATAGTATCATAACTATCTAATAAATTAAATATTCTAGTAGAACTCACTATACCCATTTGAATGGTATTAAATCGATCTGCTATGGACCTAATGGGTCTAAAAAACAATTGTAAATACATTATAAAAGCTATTAAAACTCCAATTGAAACCTGTTCAGAAAATATCTCGCCAGACCCATACCAAATTAATAAGCCAAGTCCTATAGAAGTAAATAATTCCATTACTGGAAAATAGATTGAATAATATAATACAGCTTTTAAATTAGCTTTTAAGTGAGTATCATTAACTTCAACAAATTTTTGATATTCTTTTTTTTCATTACCAAAAATTTGAACAACTTTCATTCCAACAATATGCTCTTGAACATAAGAATTTAAATTTGCTACAGCATCTCTTACTTCATTAAAGGATACTTTAACTTTTTCTTTAAAAACATATGTAGTTAAAAGAAGAAGCGGCAATGTTGATAAGCTTATAAGGGTAAGTTTCCAGTTTAATAAAAACATAAGGAATACAATCCCAAATAAAAGAAGTACATCACCAATAATAGCAGCTACTCCTTGACCAAAAATATCAGCAATTGTTTCAATATCTGAAACATTTCTTGTTACAACTCTTCCGATAGGTGTTTTATCAAAAAATTTTAATTTAAAACTTTGCATATGAGAAAATAATTTTACTCTAATATTTTTAATTATATTCTGTCCTAACCACCCAGACAAATAGGTATGAAAATACATTATAATAGCGTTAATTATCAGTAAGAAAAAAAGAAGAAAAATCATTCCTTTTAATCCTTCTAAATCATTTAAAACGACATAATCATCTATTATAATTTGGGTTAAATAAGGTCGAATTGGTCCCAAAATAGATAATAATAATGTTAAAAAAATCAACAAATAAAATGTATTGATAAATGGTTTGCAAAAAATAAAAAGTCTACTTAAAATTTTTATGTCAAATAAATTTCCACCTATCTTATTATTTTTCATATATATATATTTGACGTATATTCTACTTTTGATAAATATAACCCAGAAGCTAGTACAGAGGGTCCAGCTCCTTTCCTATCTTTATTTTCTATTATTTTATTAAATTTTTCCAAAGATATTTTTTTTTCACTCACTTCCAATAATGTACCTACTATACATCTAACCATACCCCTTAAAAATCTATTTGATGAAATAAAAAAATTGAAATTATCATTTGATTTTTCAAATCGAGCATAATTAATAACACATTTAAAATTATTAACTTCTGTTTTAATTTTAGAAAAAGATTGAAAATCTGATGAAGCAACTAATACTTTACAGGCTTCATTCATCAAATGAATATTAATATTTTCCTTATAATAAAGAGATCTATTATTTAAAAATGGATTCTTATTTTGATGAATTTTATAAATATATTCTCTTGAAATAGCATCAAATCTAGCATTTGCTTCTCCTTTAACTTTATAAAATCCATTTACTGAAATATCCGCTGGTAAAATTGAGTTTATTTTATATATAAAATTATTATCAAGCAATTTTTTTGAATCAAAATGAACACTTTGAGATAACGCATGAACACCTGTGTCTGTCCTACCACTTCCTAATGTTTTTATATCTGCACCAAGAAGAGTAGACAAAGATTTTTCAAGCATTTGTTGAATCGAACTAGCATTTTCTTGTATTTGCCATCCATGGTAATTTGTTCCAATATATGACAAGTCAATAAAATACCTCACAAAATTAAATTGTTTTATAACTATAATTTTTTTTCTTTGTACAAAATACGTTCATGATTCAGAGAATCCAAACATTATTCTTAATCTTATTAATTGGTTGTAACATATCTACATTTTGTTTTCCTTTATGGCAAAAAATTGAATTTGATTTAGAAAATAAAAATGAAGCATCTAAAATAGTTACTGGCTATATTTATGAAATTGTAAATGATGATTTAACAACAAATGAAACAATACTGATAAGAAGTTTTCATATAAATATACTCCTAGTAATATCGATTTTACTAGCCATCTATTCAATATTTAAATACAATAATAGATTAACACAAATTAAAATTGGGACTCTAAATTCAATATTATTATCTGGAATAATATTTAGCGTGCTTTACGATGTTTTCTATAATATTAAATTTATTGAAATCAATGATCAAACAAGTTTTCTATTTTCTTTTTATTTGATATTTTTGGCAATGTTTTTAAATTTTCTATCTAATAGGTTTATAAGAAAAGACGAATTATTAGTTAGTGAATCAAATAGGATACGTTAATTAAATTAATAATGAACAAAAATTAATAATGAACAAATGAAAGAAAAAGGTAATATCTCTATAAATACTGAAAATATTTTTCCAATAATTAAAAAATTTCTCTATTCTGATCAAGATATTTTCCTTAGAGAACTTATTTCAAATGCTGTTGATGCTACTCAAAAATTAAAAAGCCTATCTCTTATGGGTGAAATGAAAGATGAAATAGGTAAAGATACTATTGAAGTTATCCTTGATGAAAAGAAAAAAACCATAACCATTTCTGATAAAGGTATAGGTATGTCCGCAAATGAAATAAAAAAATATATCAATCAAATTGCTTTTTCAGGAGCTACAGAATTTCTTGAAAAATATAAAGACAAAGGAGATGAACAACAAATTATTGGACATTTTGGACTAGGATTTTATTCTGCTTTTATGGTTTCAAATAAAGTTGAAATAAATTCAAAATCTTTTAAAAAAGGATCTAAATCTGCAAACTGGATATGTGATGGAAATACTGAATTTGAAATAAAAGAATCTAAAAAGAAAGATAGAGGAACCGATGTAATTCTTTACATCAATGATGATTCAAAAGATTTTTTGAATGAATCTAAATTAAATGAGATACTAGCAAAGTATTGCAAGTTTTTGCCTATAAAAATAAAATTTGGAAAAAAAGATACTTCTGTAGAAGATGGAAAAGATAAAGAAGGAAAACCAAAACATAAAACTGTTAAAATTGACAACATTATTAATAATCCTGATCCAATATGGAACAAAAATCCAAATGATTTAAAAGATCCAGATTACTTAAATTTTTATAAAGAATTATACCCCTTTTCAGAAGAACCACTATTTTGGATTCATCTTAATGTAGATTATCCATTTAATTTAACTGGTATTTTATTTTTCCCAAAAATTAAAAATGACTTTGAAGTACAAAAAAATAAAATTCAACTTTACTCAAAACAAGTATTTATTACAGATGAAGTTAAAGATGTTGTCCCTGAATTTTTAATGCTATTACATGGTGTTATTGATTCACCAGATATTCCTTTAAATGTATCAAGAAGTTATCTACAATCTGATGGAAATGTAAAAAAAATTAATACATATATTACCAAAAAAGTAGCGGACAAATTAAATGATCTATTCAAAGAAAATAGAAAAGAATATGAAAAAAAATGGAAAGATATTAGCCTTTTTGTAAAATATGGAATGATATCTGAAGATAAATTTTATGATAAAGTAAGCTCATTTGCATTATTTGAAAGTGTTGATGGAAAAATGAGAACCATTGAAGAATACAAAAAATATATTTCAAAAACCCAGATAGATAAAGATAAAAATAAAGTAATTCTATACAGTTCAGATGTCAAAAAACAAGATTCTTTTATTGATGATGCCAAGAAAAAAAATTATGATGTCATCATTTTAGATAATGTAATTGATAGTCACTACATAAATCATTTAGAACAAAAATTAGATAAAGTACAACTCAAAAGAGTAGATGCAGATATACTAGATAAGTTAATTGATAAAAATGAGAAAAAAGAGACAGTAATATCTGATAAAGAAAAAGAATCTTTAAAAAAATTATTTGAAAAAATAATTAATAATAAAACCACTACCATAAGTGTTGATGCACTTGATCCATTAGATAACCCAATTATTATTACTCTCCCAGAATTTTTTAGAAGAATGCAAGATATGGCTAAAACTGGTGGATCAAATCCAATGATGATGGGGGCTACTGGTGAAATGATAGCGGTATCAATTAATGGAAATCATAAAATTATTAATAAAATTATTAATGCAAAAACAGCGAAATCTAAAGAAAAAATAGCTAGCCAAATTTATGATCTTGCTTTACTATCTCAAAATATGTTATCAGGTTCTGATTTAACAAATTTTGTGAGAAGAAGCATTAATATACTAGGAAAATAATTTTTAATATGTATTTTCGTTATTAGTGCATGTCTATTATTAATCAATATATATTTATTATAATATTATTATTTTGGAATATAAATGCTTATAGTCAAAGTATATTTCAATTAAATACAGATACAATCAATTCTAAAGATTTATTATTTCAATTTGAAGAAGATACTCTTCTTCAAATAAAGAAAAAGAGAAAAAAAAAAAAGATTTATTTCGGTGAAAAAACAAAAAAAGGATTTATTAAATCAGCCAGTGGGAGAAACAATCTTTACGAAAATTTTAACTACATAAATAAATATATTCTAAAAGATCAGTATGCCCAAGAAATATATCTCTATGATAAGAAGAAAAAGAAAATTGTAAAATCAAAAAAACGAATTGATGAAAGTTACATGCTTCATGGACCTTATATCAAAAGAATAGATGATCAAACTATAGAAGAAGGTTTTTTCTATTATGGACTTAAACACGGAAGATGGGTTCGATTAAACAGATCTGATATATTACAAGACAAAGAAACATATTTCATGGGATGGTTAAATGAATCTATTAGATTTTTTTGGGAACCAAAAAAAGAAAAACTTAAAGAAATTATTCCTATCAAATATGGTGAAAAAAATGGAATATACTATGCATTCCATATAAACGGAAATTTAGCAGCTAAAGGAGAATATCAATTTAATAATAAAATAGGAGTATGGATTGAATACTACTCAAAGAATGGAAAAAAGAAAAGAGAAATAAAATATAATGTAGATCCATACAATAAAAACAAAACATATATCTCTAGAGAATGGAATTTAAATGGAAAATTAGTTTATGATCGAGATTTATTCTTAAAAAAAATCAATAAATAATAATCAATACCATAAAATTGCATAATCATACATAATATTAAATTGAATTCATTAATAAATAAAAAAGTAACATACACTAATCTAGGTCATATTGATTATAAAAAAGCGTGGGATAAACAAGAAGATATATTTAAAAAAATTATAGATGTTAAAATTGAAAATAGAAAAAATAACAACTGTAATAAAACTGAAAATTATATTTTAACATGTTCTCACCCTCATGTTTATACTCTTGGAAAGAGTGGAAATGAAAATAATCTTCTTATTAAGAATAGCATTATTAAATCTCAAAAATTAGATTATTATAAAATAAATCGAGGGGGAGATATTACGTATCATGGACCAGGCCAACTAGTTATATATCCGATTTTAGATTTAGAAAATTTTTTTACTGACATACATAAATATTTAAGATTTTTAGAAGAAGCTGTAATTATAACTTTACAAGAATTCAATATCAAATCTGGAAGGATAAAAAAACTTACAGGTGTTTGGGTGGATATAAATAGTCAGAATCCAAAAAAAATATGTGCAATGGGTGTAAAATCAAGTAGATGGGTAACAATGCATGGTCTCGCTTTAAATGTTTCAACAGATTTAAGTTATTTCAATAATATTATTCCCTGTGGAATAAATGATAAAGAAGTAACTTCAATTGAAAAAGAGACAAATAAAGTAATTCAAATGGTAATTGTAGAAAATAAATTAATAGAAAATTTATGTAAAATTTTTGAATTTGAATTAATAAAAAAATAAATTTTGGGAAGAAAAAAAAAAAGAAAATTAAGACAAGAAAAAACCTTTACAGGTGTAGTTGATCATGTTATCAAATGAAATTACTGATGATATAAAAATCAAATCCAGAGACATGAAAAATGCCATAAATGGTGACAAGGTACTTTTTAAATTATTAAACAATTATAATTATAAAAGCTTTGAAGGAGCAATTATAAAAGTGATTGAAAGATCAAAAAATGAATTTATAGGAAAAATTGAAGATCATAATGATTTTGCTTTTTTTATTCCTGATAATAAAAAAATATTTACTGATTTTTTTATTAAAAAAAATAACAAAAAAACATATGATAATAATATAAAAGTTCTTGTTAAAGTAACTAATTGGAATTCAAGAAGAAAACCCGAAGCAGATGTTATTAAAATTATTGGAAAATCAGGAGAAAATGATACAGAAATGCATTCAATTATTCATGATTTTAATTTATCTACATCCTTTCCTAAAAGTGTTGTAAAAGAAACTCATAATTTATTAGATAAAATTTCAAATGAAGAAATAAAAAAACGCAAAGACCTAAGAAATATAAAAACATTTACAATTGATCCTGATGATGCAAAAGATTTTGATGATGCTCTTTCTATAAGAAGAAATAATAATGATTCATTCAGTGTTGGTATACACATTGCTGATGTTTCACATTTTTTTTCTAATAAAACCGAAATTAATAAAGAAGCTGAGAAAAGAGCAACTTCTGTTTATTTAGTTGATAGAACAATACCGATGCTTCCTGAAAAACTTTCAAATGATTTATGTTCTTTGAAACCAAATACTGATAGATTAACTTTTTCTGTATTATTTGATGTAAACATTAAAGCTGAAATAAAAAACATATGGATTGGTAAAACAATTATACACTCAGATAAAAGATTTACATATGATAATGCTCAAGATGCTATTGATAATGATAATAGTTCTTTTTCAAAAGATTTAAAAACATTAAATTCTATATCCAAAATAATTAGATCTAAACGTTTTAAATCAGGAGCATTTAATTTTAAAACCAAAGAAGTAAAATTTAAATTAGATGACAATAAAAAACCTATAGGAGTATATAATAAAATCAGAAAAGATACCCATAAAATGATTGAAGAATATATGCTACTTGCCAATAAGATTGTTGCTGAAAAGATTAATGAATTTGAAAAAAACAATAAACAAAAATACACATTTGTATATAGGATTCATGAAGATCCAAAAGAAGAAAAATTAATAGAATTAAAAAACTACATTAATCAATTTGGATACAAAATAAATACTGAAGAACAGCACCTTTCTCAATCTTTAAATGATTTAATGGAAAAAATTAAAGGAAAACCTGAAGAAAGTTCAATTGAAAAATTTGCTATAAAATCAATGTCAAAAGCAAAATATTCTACTAGTAAAGAAAAACACTTTGGTTTAGCATTTAATAATTACACGCATTTTACATCACCTATTAGAAGATTTCCAGATGTCATGGCCCATAGACTTTTATATAAATATTTAAATGCAGGTAAGCCAGAAGATAAAACGTATTATGAAATACTGTGTAAACATTCTTCTAAAATGGAAATTAATGCTACAAAGGCAGAAAGAGAATCTATAAAATTTAAACAAGCAGAATATATGACAGCGTTTATTAACCAAGAATTTGAAGCTGTTATCTCTGGTGTTACAGAATGGGGTATTTATGCTGAAATTATTAAAACAAAATGTGAAGGTTTAATTAAAATTTCATCAATGAAAGATGACTACTATGATTTTGATGACAATAAAATTCAAATAGTTGGAAAAAGAAGAAATAAAATATATCAACTTGGACAAAAAATTATTGTTAAGGTTATTAATACAGACATTAATAGAAGAACTATAGACTTAGAGCTATTATGAATATAAATAACAAACAATATTTCAATAAAATAAAGTCTGAACTAAATAAACTTAATCTAAGCAATAACCCTAAAGAACTTTATGAGCCCATAAAATATATTCTTAAAATGAAGAGTAAAAAAATCAGACCTATATTATCAATTCTATCTTATAAATTAAAAAAAAATAACTGGCAAGAAATAGTCCAATATGTCATTGCCATTGAATTGTTTCATAATTTCACTTTAATTCATGATGATATCATAGATAATGCTACACTTCGAAGAGGGAAACAAACCATACATAACAAGTGGAATGATAATATAGGAATTCTTTCTGGTGATCTATTAATGGTTATTGCAAATAAAATATTTTCTGATTTACCATTAAGAATAATGCGAAAAGTATTAAACAGATTTAATGAGATTGCTATAAAAGTTTGTGAAGGCCAGCAATATGACATGAATTATGAAAATGAAAAATTGATAACAGAAAAACAATATATCAATATGATACGTCTCAAAACTGCAACCTTAATTGGTTTTAGCCTTGAACTAGGAGGAATTCTTTCAAAAATGAAAGATCTTGATATAAAAAATTTATACCAATTTGGTGAATTCATGGGTATTGGTTTTCAATTACAAGATGATTATTTAGATGTCTTTGGAAATAGAAAATTTGGGAAAAAAATTGGTGGAGATATTCTACTAAATAAAAAAACATACCTTTTAATAAAATTATTAGAATCAACTAATGAAAAAGAAAAAATAATAATTCACAATTGGATTAATAATTCTAACAATCCTACCAAAAAAATAGAAGCCATAACAAATCTGATGAAGGACAAAAATATTGATAGTATAACTGAAACAGTAATTAATAATTATTTCAATAAAGCATTTGATTATTTAAAAAAAATTGATATTAAAAACTCCCAAAAAAATGAACTAATTGAATTCAGTAAAAAGTTGATAAATAGAAAAAATTAAACTTTATCCATAACCGATACAAAAGATCTGTCTTTTTTACCCTTCTTAAACTCTACAAAACCATCCTTTAAAGCAAATAGTGTATGATCTTTTCCCATTCCAACATTAAGGCCCGCATGATGTTTAGTTCCTCTTTGCCTTACAATAATATTTCCAGCAATAATTTTTTGACCACCAAATATTTTAATACCTAGTCTCTTACTATGTGACTCTCTTCCATTCCTAGAACTACCTGCTCCTTTTTTATGTGCCATAATAGTTTATTTTATATCCTTAATTAAAATTTTAGTCATCGATTGTCTATGACCATTTTTAACTTTATATCCTTTTCTTCTTTTTTTCTTAAAGACAATAACCTTATCATCTTTTAATTGAGATAAAACTTCTCCCGTTACTTTTGATCCTTTTATTGTAGGTTTACCAATTGTAACTTTTCCTTTTTCGCTAATAAAAAGAACGTTATTAAATTCTACTTTTTTTCCTTCTTTAGAATCTATTTTATCTGTATAAATAAATTTATTTTTTTCTACTTTAAATTGTTTCCCTGAAATATCTACAATCGCATACATTGTTCTTTTATTTATTTTTAAAAAGGTCTGCAAATTTATGATTTTATATCCATTTATCAAATCAAAAAAAATAAAATAGATTTTTTTTAAAAAAAAACAAAAAAGGTTTACAGATTACTTTGATATTATAAACAGTTTTTATAATATTTGTATAGCCTAAATTAAGATTGAATATTTAGTGATATTTTAATTAATAGCTTCCAAACAAGAACATATTATAAACCACTTATATTGGCTAATAAATTTTAGTCATTGTATTATTTTTATCAATATAATGACAAGAATTTTTTTATCTAATTTTTTAAATAGTTAAAAAAATATTTAATGCAACAAAAGGCCCAATTACCAGAACCTATTTTAGAAGAAAATCCTGATAGGTTTGTGCTATTCCCTATTGAACATGATGACATTTGGAAATTTTATAAAAAAGCAGAAGCAAGCTTTTGGACTGCTGAAGAAATTGATCTTAGTACAGACTTAAAAGATTGGGGAAATTTAAATGATGGTGAAAAACATTTTATCAAACATGTACTAGCTTTCTTTGCAGCTAGTGACGGTATAGTTAATGAAAATTTAGCTGAACATTTTGTGTCAGATGTACAATACACTGAAGCAAAATTTTTCTATGGATTTCAAATTGCAATTGAAAATATTCATTCAGAAACTTATTCATTATTAATTGATACTTATGTTGAAGACCCTAAAGAGAAAGATAGTTTGCTTCATGCAATAGAAACTTTAGACTGTGTTAAGAAAAAAGCAGACTGGGCATTGAAATGGATTGACAATGGAACTTTTGCTGAAAGATTGATTGCATTTGCTGCTGTAGAAGGAATATTTTTTTCTGGAAGTTTTTGTTCAATATTTTGGCTTAAAAAAAGAGGTCTAATGCCTGGACTTACTTTTTCAAATGAACTTATATCTAGAGATGAAGGTCTTCACTGTGATTTTGCATGTCACTTATACACAAAACATGTCATAAATACCTTACCAAAAGAAAAAGTTACAAAAATCATTGTTGATGCTGTTGATATGGAAAAAGAATTTGTTACCAATGCAATACCAGTTAAACTAATAGGTATGAATGCTGATTTAATGTGTCAATATATTGAGTTTGTTGCAGATAGACTACTTATTGAACTCGGTTGTTCTAGAGTATACAATTCATCAAATCCTTTTGATTTTATGGAAATGATATCCTTACAAGGAAAAACTAATTTCTTTGAAAAAAGAGTTGCTGAATATCAAAAAGCAGGCGTCCTTAAAAAAGATGATGCTGCTGATAGTCCAAAATTTTCATTAAAAGAAGACTTTTAATATATATAGATGCTAGTAATAAAAAGAGACCAAAGAAAAGAATCAGTAAAATTTGATAAAATAACTTCAAGAATTGAAAAATTAAGCTATGGTCTAAATACTAAATACGTAAAAACAATTGAAATTGCTAAAAAAGTTATTGACGGTATTTATGATGGGGTTTCCACCCAAGAACTCGATGAATTAGCAGCTGAAACAGCAGCAACTCTTACTACCAAACATCCAGACTATGCGGTTTTAGCAGCAAGAATATCCATATCTAATCTTCACAAAACAACAAGCAAATCTTTTTCAAATACTATGAAAAGATTATACACATACATCAATCCAAAAACAGGAAAAAATGCTTCACTTTTATCTAAAGAAGTATATGGAATCATAAATAAGAATGCCGCAATTCTAGATTCCTCTATTATTTACGATAGAGATTTTAGTTATGACTATTTTGGATTTAAAACTCTTGAAAAATCTTACCTCTTAAAACTTAATGGTATAGTTGTTGAAAGGCCTCAACACATGCTCATGCGAGTTGCTGTTGGTATTCATAAAGAAAATATTGATGCAGCTATTGAAACATATAATTTACTTTCTGAAAAATGGTTTACTCATGCTACGCCAACACTTTTCAATGCAGGTACTCCAAAACCACAACTATCATCATGTTTTTTACTTACAATGAAAGATGATAGCATAGATGGAATATATGATACATTAAAACAGTGTGCAACAATATCTCAGTCAGCTGGTGGAATAGGACTAAGTATCCATAATGTTAGAGCTACAGGATCATATATAAATGGAACAAATGGAATTTCTAATGGTATTATTCCTATGCTTAGAAATTTTGATATGACAGCACGGTACGTTGACCAAGGTGGTGGAAAAAGAAAAGGAAGTTTTGCTATATATCTAGAACCATGGCATGCAGATATTTTTGAATTTCTACAACTCAAAAAAAATCATGGAAAAGAAGAGTTAAGAGCAAGAGATCTTTTCTATGCAATGTGGATACCAGATCTCTTTATGAAAAGAGTAGAAGCAAACGAAGATTGGTCATTATTTTCTCCAGATGAAGCAAAAGATTTACACGAAACATATGGTGATGATTTTGAAAAACTTTATACTAAATATGAAAAAGAAGGAAAAGCAAGAAAATCAGTAAAAGCTCAAGACTTATGGTTTGAAATACTAGAATCACAAATCGAAACAGGCAACCCTTATATATTATACAAAGACGCAGCAAATAAAAAATCTAATCAAAAAAATTTAGGAACAATTAAATCTTCCAATCTATGTACTGAAATAATGGAATATACGTCTCCGGATGAAATTGCAGTTTGCAATTTAGCTTCTATAGCTTTAAATAAATTTGTTAAGGATGATATGACTTATGACCACAAAAAATTATATGAGATTACTAAAGTCATTACTAAAAACTTAAATAAAGTTATTGATGTTAACTATTATCCAGTCGAAGAAGCGAGAAATTCTAATATGAGACATAGACCTATTGGAATTGGAGTTCAAGGACTTGCTGACGCTTTTATTCTTATGAGATATGTTTTTGATTCTGAAGAAGCTAAAAAATTAAATGCTGAAATTTTTGAAACTATTTATTTTGGAGCTATGGAAGCATCAATGGAAATAGCTAAAAAAGATGGAGCATATGAATCCTATAAAGGTTCACCAGTATCAAAAGGTATTTTTCAATTTGATATGTGGGGAATAACTCCAGATTCAAATAGATGGGACTGGACAAAACTGAAACAAAAAGTAAAAAAGAACGGTGTTAGAAATTCTCTACTACTAGCTCCTATGCCCACAGCTTCCACATCACAAATTCTTGGAAATAATGAATGCTTTGAACCCTATACTTCTAATATTTATACAAGAAGAGTATTGTCTGGAGAATTTATTGTAGTAAATAAACACCTTCTTAAAGACTTAATAAAGCTTAATCTTTGGGACGATTCTATGAAAGACAGACTAATGGAAGCTAATGGATCAATTCAAGAAATTAAAGAAATTCCCGACAATATTAAGCTTCTTTACAGAACAGTTTGGGAGATTTCTCAAAAAAGTGTAATTGATATGGCTGCAGACAGAGGCGCATATATATGTCAAAGTCAAAGTATGAATATTCATATGCAAGATGCCACTTTTGGTAAATTAACATCAATGCATTTTCACGCCTGGAAAA
>LWDU01033449.1_pt1 | contig 27022 bp, 16 predicted proteins | sample 727161 | NCBI WGS metagenome assembly LWDU01 (sample SAMN04566230, study PRJNA314399) | hydrothermal vent metagenome | isolation source: deep sea hydrothermal plume seawater | place: Mexico: Gulf of California, Guaymas Basin | collected 2004-07-11
GAAGCTGACCTATCGTCTTAACGGTCGTGATTTCCGGTTAACCGATGTTGCCGGGAAAGTGATCAAAGAAATAATTGCCTGAGCAAAGGACTCTCGGATGTATCGACATGTTGTGACCCTTTTCGTGATCGGTTGGATCTTGCTGGGCCCCATGAAGTTGGCAACGCATCTTAACGCTGCGGATTCCTCAACCACGCTTAAGATTCTAAATTACAACGTCTTTAACGGTTTCCGTAGGAACGCTTCGTTCGAAACAGCGATCAAGTGGGTCAATGAAAAGTCTCCCGACATTGCCGGTTGGCAGGAATTGGTGGGCTGGAATGAAGATCGTCTCAAGACCGCTGCTAAGAAATGGAACCACCCTTATGCCGCCACGCTTAAAGGAGGTGGCTATAATATCGGCCTGAGCAGTCGCCAACCCATTGAAGTTCTCCAACGTCGCACTGCAAATTTCTGGCATGGGTACTTGCACTGCCGTACCGCCGGATTGGATGTTATTGTTTGCCACCTTTGGCCCGGATCCCGTCGACAGCAAATCAAAGAGGCAACGCTGCTCTATGAGCTCGTCGTTCGCCTTGATCAACAGGGGCGTGAGATTATCCTGATGGGCGACTTTAATGCCCATAGCCGCACGGATCAATCGTGGATTGACCAGCAACAACCGCTGATCGATCACCGCTGGCCAGGCAACGAAAATAAAATGCTGGCAGATCGGTTTATTGTTGATGGTAAATGGAATTTTGATGTGATGAACAAAATCATGGAAGCTCCGCTGCAGGATGTTGTGCGGAACAAGTTTGACCTGCAGCATCCGCAACCATCCTACAAATCCCTGCTGGACTTAGGTTCCTACCCGACAACAGTGCTCGGCCATGTCAACACTCCGGAAAAACAAGAGGGATTTCTAGAGCGTATTGATTTCATCCTGGCATCGCCGGATTTGGCAAAACGTTGCCAAAGTGCCGAAATTGTGAGAGATGACAAACCGCTCGAATCGATCAGTGATCACTATCCGGTGATGGCGGTCTTTAAGGTGAACGAGCCGCATTGAAATCTCTGCCCGTTCTGACAACCAGCCTTACCCCCCCCGTTGTTCCCGCTGCCACTGCTCCGGTTTTTCAGAGATATCGCTGTCATCCTGATAGTACTCCTGCAGATCTCTGAGCTGCATCTTCAACGCATTTGTACGCTTGGCGTACTTTGGCTTGCCATACAGATTATTCAGTTCGTCCGGGTCTTTTTCCAGATCATATAGTTCCCATTCTTCCCCAAATTCGTAAAAGTGCATTAACTTAAATCGCTCGGTTCGAATTCCGTAATGTCGGGGAACCATGTGCACACTTGGAAATTCATAGTAGTGATAGTATATCGAAGTACGCCACTGTTCGGCCTCTTCTCCTTTAAGTAGCGGAAGGAGTGAATCTCCCTGCATGTCTTCAGGGATCTCCGCCCCAGCCATATCAAGGAAGGTCGCCGCATAGTCGATATTCTGAATAAGGTGTTCATCAACAGAACCTGGTTTAATCACGTCTGGCCATTTAATTACAAAGGGCATTTTAAGCGATTCATCATACATCCAGCGTTTGTCATACCAGCCATGGTCGCCAATATAGAACCCCTGATCGGAGCAATAGATAACAACCGTATTATCTGTTAGTCCCTGTTCTTCAAGTGTTTCCACAAGGCGTCCGACACTTTCGTCAACACCTTTGACGCAACGCAGATAGTTTTTCGCATATCGCTGAAATTTCCAGCGCACTAAATCGTCACCTTCCAAATTCGCCTGATGGAATGCTTTATCTTTGGGATCCCAAGCATCCCGCCAGACCTTAAGCTGCTCGGGGGTAAAACGTTTCAAATTCACCCAAGCGGAACGATCCTGACGTTTTTGGATTGCCTCGGGCTGTACATCCGGAACAAGATCAAGAAACAGGTCATAATGGGGATCCATATGCCGGTCGATTTCCAGTTCTTGGAAACGCGCCGGCGGTGCATTATCCTCATATTTGTCAAACAAGGTCGCCGGTTCTGGAATTTCGATATCGTCATAGAGATGGAGATGGCGTGGTGCTGGCATCCAGCAGCGGTGGGGAGCCTTGTGCTGAACCATCAACAGAAAAGGTTTATCCTTATCGCGTCCACTTTCGAGGAATTCAACTCCCATGTCCGTCACGATGTCCGTACAATAACCTTGGATCGTCGTGCGACCCTGTGGTGTGATTAAATCTGGGTTGTAATACAACCCCTGCCCGGGCAAAACGGTCCAAGTATCGTATCCCTGCGGTTTGCCCGCTAGATGAGATTTTCCAAAGATCGCTGTCTGATACCCTACCGCTTGAAGTAGTTTTGGAAAGGTCTGCTGGTTCCAGTTAAACTTATCTCCGTTGTTCATAAAGCCATTCTTGTGACTGTGCTTTCCTGTTTGAATCACCGCTCGACTGGGACCACAAATCGAATTGGTGCAAAAGCTGTTGCGAAACAGCATTCCCTGGCTGGCTAACTGATCAATACTTGGAGTCGGGTTCACTCCTTTGAGCCAGCCGTCATATGCTCCGATCGCATGGGGCGCATGATCATCTGAAAAGATAAATACAATATTAGGTCGCTTGTCAGCGGCTAGAATGCTGCCGGTTATCAGAATAAAAAACAGAGTCCTGGTCGCTAGTCGAGTCACGATATTCACTTTCTTGTATAAATGTTTTCCAGTAGTTCTGCAGCCTGTCAGCATGGCAGGCTACAGGCTCATGGTAAAACGGCAAGAAAGGTACTGCAACCGGTACAAGCCAATAAACAACTTTGTGACTGCTCAATCAGCCGTAAAGCCTTGTTATGTAAATGCGGGTTCCGCGAAGTAGCTAGTCCTCAAAGCCTAATTCTCGAGCACCTGCTATTTAGAGCAGTTGTTAACGCAGTTTTTTTACCAGCCCTACCAACAAGTCCTTCAGACTTTTTTCTACTTTGATGTTGTCCAATTGTTGCTTGTCTAACAGGAGTGTATCGAGTTCGTTTTTTTCAAGCCACATGCCGTAACAACTCGGGCAGCGGTCAACACGCACCGGTTTGACGTAGGATACATAAATCGTTCGTAGTCCGCTGTCTTCACAACTGGGGCAGCGTAGATAGCCATCTAGATTCTGCATCGGTGCCGCTGGGTTTCCAAACTGGTTTTCCAACTCCTGCTCGATGCCCTGCGTGCCGGACTCTCTTAGCTTTTTCAATTCACCATAATCCAGCCAAATTCCGTCACAGCTATGGCATTTATCGAGTATTACGTCGGCAGTGGTCAAGGGGGACAACAGCGCTGCACATTTTGGGCATTTCATATGATACCTTGGAGTATTGTTCCGTCCGCGGCGATGCATCGGGGGGGGCTTTGATGGTGTGTTGGGAAATCACGCGTTCACCAGATCGTCCATGATTTTATTATTCACACTTCACCACTGTCCGTCAAAATCATTTGGGAAAAAAGATCATTTTGTATCCGGTGTGTAAGGGTATCATGGGTGAAAATGAACTAGGTGTTCTTAGGATTACCGTCGCGGCGGACCGGTTTCTCGGCAGGTTCTTTTTTTTCTTTATGTCTGGTATGCGGCAGCGAGAATGGTACAAGTAAATAAGACTAAGAATATCCTATGAACTGAGTGAAAGGAAATCGCTGAATGGAGTCCACCAGTCCCTATCGAATCCCGGGCATGGAGCTGATTGATCACAGCTTTACTTTGCCGTTGGATTATAACGATCCTGCTGCACGGAAGATCAAGGTGTTCGTTCGAGAAGTCCGCGATTTGGACCCCAAAAGTGAGGAGAAGCCTTTGTTGCTTTTTCTACAGGGCGGTCCCGGTTTTCGCGCGCCGCTGCCGATTAAAAAAGAGGGTTGGTTAAAACGTGCACTGAGCGAATTTCGGGTGCTCATGTACGATACGCGTGGTAACGGCTTAAGCACGCCGGTCAGCCATCAAACCCTTGCCGCCGAAGGAGACGCCGTCGAGCAGGCGGATTACCTTAAGCATTTCCGCGCTGATAACATCGTCCGCGATGCGGAAGCGATTCGTGCTCATATGAGCCCCAACGAACCTTGGTCGACGATTGGTCAAAGTTATGGTGGTTGGTGTACTACCACGTATCTGAGTCTGCACCCGGAAGGTCTGAAAGAGTGTTTTATTTTTGGGGGCGTTCCTGGGCTGGACCGGACAGCCAGAGAAATCTACGAAGGCACCTTTCCGTTCATGGAGGAGCGTAACCGACAGTATTTCGAAAAGTTTCCGATGGACAAGCAGCGTCTTGTTAAGCTGTGCCGACACCTGCAGCAGTGTGACGTACGTCTGCCTAACGGGGATCGTTTGACGCCCCGTCTTGTACAGTTGTTGGGTATGCAACTTGGGTTTGCCGGTACGGCTGAAGCGCTTCACTATCTGGTTGAGGAAGCATTTGTTCAGGTTGGTGGGGAAGAAGTCGTCAGTCATACCTTTCTAAAAGGTGTGCAGACGAGCCTGCGTTTTGACAGCAATCCCATCTTCGCCATACTGCATGAAGCGATTTATGCCCAGCGTGCTGCGACCGGTTGGGCGTGTGATGCCGTCCAGAAAGAGAATTATAGCTATTACGATGATTATGAGAACTTCCTTTTTTATGGTGAGATGATCTTCCCCTGGATGTTTGATGAAATTGGGGAACTCAGAGAAATGAAAGCAGCGGCTGATATCCTGGCTGCGTTCGATGACTGGCCGGAGCTTTACGATAAGGATGTATTGAGTCGAAATAAGGTGCCGGTGGCTTGTGCCGTTTATTACAACGATATGTTCGTGAACACGCGTTTCACCCGTGAAACGATCGATTTTGTGCCCAATATGCAGGGTTGGTATACGAGTGAATATGAGCACTGCGGGCTACGAACCGGTGGCGAAAAAGTGTTCTCCCGATTGATCGACCTCGCCCGTGGTGAAATTGAGCGTTGAGTGGGGCAAACGCTCAGGACGGCCGCGCAGGGTTGGACGGTGATTCAGAGTTTGCCAATAACCTGTTTTTCGTTTGGGCGGCGGCAAGCGGAGGTTCAATTGTTTACGGAAAGGTGGATTCGCTAGGCAGTCAATTTTTCACAGGGTACAATGATAACGTCCATCTAACCTTGAGCCAAAACACAATGCAGGCTGTCACCAAAAAATTCGTAATCATCGCTTTGCTATTTGTTCCCCTTGTAGCGCAGGGACAAATTGACCCGATCGGTGAAACTCCGGAGGATCAGGCTGCGGCCATCACGGCACTCAAGGGTATTTCCTCAAATCTGCAGAAGAATCGTGACGGAACCGTCAGGTTTGTGCGATTTAGTAAGGCGGTCGTCGAAGATAAGCATCTTGATCAGATCCGCGTTTTTAAACAGCTTGACTACCTTTCAGTCATTACGGGAAGAGTCACCGATGTCGGCCTCGCAAATATAGCCCAACTCACGAATCTGGACTCGTTGATCCTTACCAACACTCAGGCGACCGACACAACAGTGGCGTTGATTGGTAAGCTTGCCAAACTGGAAGTCCTCTATCTGGATAATACGCAAGTCACAGATGCTGGCCTTGACCATCTCAGCACGCTTAACGAACTAAAAATACTATCGCTGAGCAAAACACAAATCACCGGTGTTGGTCTGAAATCGTTAACAGGCCTTGTCAAACTTGAAACGCTACATCTTAAGGAATGCAATCTAAGTGATGAGATTTTTGAGACACTCGCAGAAATCAAATCGCTGAAGAGTATTTATTTGGATGGAACCAAAGTTACAGGAAAAGGACTTGTCCAGTTCGAGTCGCTCATGGGACTTGAGCAACTCAGTTTCAACCAGACACCCTTTGTGCCAGCCAATCTTCAGGACCTACAGGTCATTGCTTCGCTGAAACATGTATTGCTGTGGGAGACAGATATCACGACTGCCACACTGCCGCAGAACTTACCAGCGGAACTGCGGGGAAAACTACGTTTAACCCCCGCGGAATCTGAACGACTCAGCCCGTTTCAAAAGTTTATTGTGGGAAAGTCACTGGATAAAATCGAACAGCCTAATCGTGATTTGGGCACTTCCGAGAACATCCAGATCGTCGAATCGGTTGCACACAGGTTTAGCAAGGCCACGGATGAAATCCCAGATTTCCAAAGGCACGTGGTACCCCTGCTCGGAAAATTGGGGTGTAACAGCAGAGCATGTCATGGTTCGTTTCAGGGACAGGGCGGGTTTTCCCTTTCTTTGTTCGGCTATGATTTTGTGGCGGATCATCAATCTATGCTCGACGAAGATGCCGGACGAGTCGTTCCGGAATTCCCTGATGATAGTTTGCTGATCATGAAACCTACGCTTGGGATTGACCACGAAGGGGGCCGACGTATTGCCGAAGATAGCTGGCAACTTAAACTTCTGCAGCGGTGGATTTCTAGTGGAGCGAAACGAAACTCAGAGGTGCATGAATTACTTGCCTGCCAAGTTACGCCGCAAGAGATTTTTTTTTCTAGGGGGAAACTAGAACAGCAACTACAGGTAACGGCGATCTGGAGTAATGGCCTAGTTGAGGATGTTACGGCATTAGCGAGGATTGAGACATTAGACGATCAAATTGCGATCGTTGACGAAAATGGACGGGTTGCGAACAAAGCCAAAGGGGATACGCATCTGGTAGTTTCCTATGATCGGGCTGTCGTGGCCGTTCCGGTATTGCGCCCCGTTTCGGATAAAACCGGTGACAATTATCCAGACATTCCGTGGCGCACAAGAGTGGATGAGTTGGTCGGGGAAAAATTAAAGCAACTTGGCATTGTCCCCTCCGATGTATGTACCGATCAAGAATTTCTGCGTCGGTCAATGCTTGACGTGGCTGGTACGCTTCCGTCGCCGACTCAGATAACAGAATTCACAAACGATACTTCCCTAACCAAGCGTGCGGATCTTGTTGAGCGACTGCTGCAATCAGAGGCGTATATTGATTGGTGGGCAATGAAGCTTGCTGACGTTACCGGTGCCAATTCACAACACCTCGGCTCTACGGACATGAACAGTCCGGCGGCTTTGCAATGGCAACGCTGGCTGCGCGCCAGAGTGGCGCAAAATGCGTCATGGAAGGAAATTGTTGCCGGCCTTGTTTTGGCGGATAGTCGTGAACCTGGACAGACCTATGACCAATACACTTGGGAGCATAGTTCCTATCAGGCAGCGGCAACCAAAGATGACTTCAATTTGCCCGGAAATTCGATGCCGTATTACTGGGCACGCTCCGACTTGAACACAGCCGAGAACAAGGCCCTTAATTTTAGCTACGTATTTATGGGCGTCCGACTGCAATGTGCTCAGTGTCATAAACATCCGTTTGACCAATGGTCGAAGCAGGATTTCGATCAATTCAGTCAGATCTTTTCCCGAATTCGGTGGGGAACGGAACCGGAATCTCAGGATGCACGAACCCAATTGATGACACGACTGGGCGTTCCGAAAAAACTCGATACAGCCGCTCTCAGACGACAGATGTACAACCGTGTTTCCGCCGAAGGTCTGCCGATTCCGTGGTTTGAACTGTACATCGAACCTCGTCGGACGACCGAACATACGGCCGTCCTGCTCGGAGGCGAACCGTTTGACCTAAATCAATTCGACGACCCTCGTGAAGTACTGTTTAGCTGGCTCGTCGATGATGATAATCCGTTCTTCGCGCCCGCTTTTGTAAATCGGGTTTGGAATCATTATTTTGGAGTTGGACTGGTTAATCCTGTCGATGACCTCAATGCCGGCAATCCGCCATCCAACGCGAAGCTGATGGAGTATTTGTCAGATGGCTTTAGCGGGCATGATTTTGATATGAAATGGTTACATCGAGAAATTCTTCTCAGCGATACCTATCAGCGGAGTTGGCGAACAAACGAAACAAACCAGCATGACGAACGTCATTTCAGCTATAGTCGTCTGCGGCGACTACCGGCAGAAGTGCTGGTGGACGCTATTGAGCAATCTACAGCAAAATCAAGTCGTAATGAGACCTACCTAAATGATACTACCCAACGTAAGATTACATCCCATCCGCGGAGTCTTTCACCAAATTCGATTGACTATGCATTGGCAATATTTGGTAAGCCGACCCGCGCGACGAACTGCGATTGTGAACGAACGGCGCAGCCCACACTGCTGCAGAATCTGTATATCCGCAACGATCGTGAATTACTGGAACTTATCGAACGAAAAACCGGCTGGCTAGCAGAAGTTGCTCAACAAACTGGGATTGGTCTTCATTCAGAAACCTCAGCAGCGATTCTGGTCAAAGCCAATACTCAGGTTGCGGACAGCTCAACGATTACGGCAGATGAATTGGTGATCGAAGCATACGCGCGGACGTTAAGCCGTAAACCGACTGCCGAAGAAATGGAAAATGGACGACAATATATAGCCGACAGTGACGATTTGGTGGAAGGATTACGCGGGCTGGTATGGGCATTGTTAAACACACAGGAATTCCTGACTAACCACTAATATTATGAAACGCTCTGGTCTAACAGGCACGAGATGATGAACAAAATCGAGACAACGCGACGTGAACTTCTGAGGATCGGGTGCACTTCCATTGCCGGTCTTGCGCTTCCGCATGGTCTGGCGCGGTTGATTGCGGATGAGAAGTCCGTTACCAAAGCGGATTCGGTTCTTTTTCTGAACTTGCTGGGGGGTCCCTCCCATCTTGATACACTCGATATGAAACCCGCGGGGCCAGCGGAGACACGTGGCAGCTTCGGGCATATTCAAACTAAAATTCCGGGTCTGATCGCCTGCGAACACTTGCCGAAGTTCGCAGCATCCGCTGATCAATACACTTTGATTCGCGGCATCCACCACTCCGTCGGAGATCACCCGCAAGCGCAGGAGTATATCTCCAGTGGCAATCGTCCAACGCCTGCACTGCGTTATCCAAGCATCGGCGCCGTCATCAGCAAAGAGATGCCCGGCAATGGCGAACTACCGCCATTTGTTGTCGTTCCTCGCTCGGATTGGCATGCTGGCTATCTGGGCGATTCTTATTCTGCATTTAAGACCAACGACTATCCCCAAGCGGGGCAACCATTTGAGGTGCGTGGCATTTCGCTGCTCGACGGAATTACGGTTGAGAAATTCAAACGCCGCAACCAGTTGCTATCGTCTATCGACAATCGTTTCAAAAACTCCAATAACAATATCCAGCTGCAACAGGCACTCCGCACGCTCAACAACCAGGCAGACAGGATGATCTTGTCGGCCAGAACCCGCGAAGCATTTGATGTTGGCAAGGAACCGGAATCTCTGCGTAAACTCTTTGCCAGCGATGACGTGGGGCAGGGGATGTTACTGGCGACTCGGCTAATTGAATTTGGTGTGCCGTTCGTCACGGTTTCGCATTTTGGCTGGGATACTCATCTCGACAACTTCGCCGGGCATAAGCGGCTAATGCCGTCGCTGGACAATGGCTTGGATGCGGCCGTCCAGGCGCTTAGGGCTAAAGGGTTGCTGCAGCGGACACTGGTTGTCGCAATGGGAGAATTTGGACGTACACCAATCATCAACCAGAATGCCGGTCGCGATCACTTTCCCCGCGCCAATTGGTGCGTGATGACCGGTGGAGGCGTGCAGCCTGGACGATTAATCGGCGGCACGGATGCATGACAGCACAAATATTGTCCCCGATGATATTGTTGCGACGATTTTTCATAGTCTGGGGATCGATCATCATAAAACGTATTATACCCAGACCGGCCGGCCGGTAGATCTAGTTCCACAAGGCAATGTTATGCAGGAATTGTTTTGAACTGAGGAGTTGTTGTGCCTGCAATACGTGTGCTCGATCAGTAGGTACTACTAATAGTCAGAGAATAGATTGAACGACTCGGCGTGTTTCAGTCACAAGAATGATCGATGGAGTGAACGATTTGAATCGATACGTGTTTTATTGGAATTTCTTGCTAGTCCTGTTGATATCACTGGCTTTCCTGCAGGAATATTTCTTCGATATCAAGAAGAAGTATCGGCAGGGAACTTTGAAATATATACCTCTGCACTTTGCCATTTCGGTTTTGGGTATGACAGCCGCGGCCTGGGGTCTGTTTGGCAAAAATCTCTATTGGGAACGGTATGTGGTGATTGTTGTTGTTTGTTTTTTTTGGCTGTTATTTAGAACTAAAAACAGCTGATGGATTTTCTTTATTCGCTGGCATTCCAGATCTTCAGTGTTTTGTCGCGGCTGCCGCTGACGATTTGTTTGCCGTCGGGACTGAAACTTACGCTGGTAACCGTGCCCGTGTGGCCCCGGAGCGTAAGTCGCTCACGACCCGTTTCAGGATCCCAGATCTTAACAGTATTGTCGAAGCTACCACTGGTTAGTCGTTTTCCATTTGGGCTGTAGTGTACGCTAGTGATGGTCGCTCGGTGCCCTGTGAGGGTGAGTATCTCTCGGCCGGTTTTGGAATCCCATACTTTCACGGTTTTGTCGAAACTGCCGCTGGCAATTCGTTTTCCGTCAGGACGGAAGCCGACGCTCCAGACAGAATGCGTGTGTTCTTTCAAGGTAAATAACTCTCGGCCTGTTTGGACATCCCAGAGTTTGACGGTCGTGTCGAGACTGCCACTGGCAATCCTTTTTCCGTCGGGGCTGAAACAGACGCTCATGACATAATCGGTATGCCCCGACAGCGTCAGGCGTTCTTTTCCCGTTTCACCAGCCCATACTTTCACATGATGGTCTCCATCTCCACTGACGATTTGTTTTCCGTTTGGGCTGAAACTAACGCAGGTGACACGATTTGGACGTCCCTTGACAGTCAGCAACTCGCGACCCGTCTGGGCATCCCATATTTTTATGCTGTTGTCGCGACTGGCACTGACAATCCGGCGTCCGTCCGGACTGAAATGGGCACTCTGGACAGCGGCGGAATGTCCGCTGAGTGTCTGCAATAATTTGCCGGTGTTGGCATCCCAGATTTTCAACGTCTTATCCGTACTACAGCTGACAATTCGCTTGCCAGTGGGACTGTAGGCTACTGTAGTAACCCAGCCAGTATGGCCATTGAGAGTGTGCAGGAGTTGGGATGTTGGTTTCTGGCACTGTCCCCATTCGGTACTCAGCAACAGCAGGATGACAGTAAGTAGATATTTCATCGGGTCACCGCAGGATTAGATAAACAGCTTACGGATCGGTTCCCCTTCAGCCAAACGATGGGGGCGACCGAGTTGGTCGTGGATGATCGTTTTGGGATCAATACCGAAACGCCAGTAAATGGTCGCGGCTAGGTCTGCCGGTGTAACGGCATCCTGAACAGGGTAGGCTCCGATTTTGTCACTCGCGCCCCAAACCGCACCCCCCTGGATACCACCACCGGCCAAAGTGAGGCTGTAACAATCAGGCCAGTGATCTCGTCCGGCATTACCGTTTATCTTGGGGGTTCGACCGAATTCGCCAAGTGCCACGACTAGAGTTGAGTCGAGTAGCCCACGCTCATCCAAATCGTTAATCAACGCCGCATAGGCCTTATCCATCGGGGGTACCAGCCGATTCTTGTGTTCTTTGAAATTCTGGCTGTGCGAATCCCAGTTTTGTCCTTGTTGACGGAAATCGTATACATTCACATAGGGAACTTCCGCTTCAACTAACCGACGCGCTAGTAATAAGTTCTGTCCGCGCATCTGGTAACCAGCAACATTTCGAACGCCTGCGTCCGGTGCCTGCGGATAAAGGCCGTATTTCTCACGCACGGCCAACGGCTCTTCTTCTATCTGCAGCGCCTTTGCTAAACGTTTGGACTGAATGAGATTCATGGCTCTTGTATAGAGTTTGTCCAACTCCTGAGGTTGTTGATACGAATTGAGAAGATTGTCAGCGGTTAATTTCTTTGCCAGAGTACGTCGTTCCTGGAGTCTATTAATTGACAGGTTTTCCCGTCGGGTAAACAAATCTGCTTGAAAACTGACCTTGGCAGAATCCCCGTTAATCTGAAACGGATCATACATTGAACCCAAGAACCCTCCACCTTGACAGGGTGTATCCACGACGTTGTGGAAAACCCAGGGCAGGGCAGCATGGGGAACTTCGATGTTCATGTCGCGCCGCATGTAAGAAACACTCGCACCGTGACACGGATAAAATTGGTCGATCGGTGCGAACTCTTCCCGATCACCCTGGGGCGACTGGCGGCCTGTTAATGACTCGGTTGACGCCGAATCGTGTAAGCGATTTGTGTGGTGCATGCTCCGAATGACCGCAATTTTATGCATGATTTTCGCGTGCGCTGGCAGCAGTTCACTCACTTGCAAACTTGGGACCGATGTGGAAATCGGCTTGAACTCGCCTCTAATATTACTGGGTGCGTCTGGCTTGGTGTCGAACATGTCCAGATGACTTGGTCCACCGTAATAGAAAATTACAATGCATGATTTGATTCGAGCAGCGGTTAAACCCGCCTGCTGATCGCCCAACGCATGGCGCGGCCACATCAGAGGATTCAGGTTCAATCCCAAACCACCGACTGCGAGCTTCATTACGTTGCGGCGATTGAGTTCCATATTGATCCTTATCGCTGCACTTCCAAGGTTGTCGTTACCCTCGTGCAGTCTGCAAGGTGTTGATTGTAACACACTGGTTATTAAAATGCCGTTACGCTGGATTTGACGCGTCGCTAACGTCACATGCTAGAGCGTGTTTTGAGGAAAATGTTTATAATCAATTCATCACTTTTTTAACTCGGCGGACTGCATATGTTTTACTCGGAGGACGGTTTTGACGATATCTATGGTCACCCTGAGCTGCTTCCCCACAAACTGCCGGGATTACGAGAGATCCGCTGCAATCAATGTGACCACGAGATGCAGGTCTTGGAACAATTTGAAGAATCATCGGTTCCCTGTACGCAATGTGGTCAAGCGATCGTTCTTCATGGTCTTGGCCTAGAAATCCCAGAGGACACGAGTGAATTGAAGGCTGAACTTCCAGCCACAGTTTTTAGCTATGAAGGTCTAACACAGCGCCGAAAGGAACGTCGTCGACGCTATTTGCGGAGTTTGGTTTTTCCGGCGGTGATTGTAGTGGTCTATATTGCATTACAAATTATTGAAAGACTCTAGTTCTGGCATCCCGGTGCGTGACCGTTTTGTGCAGTAGTTACTCTGAGTCAACGATTGTTTCCGTTCACGGTGGATTTTGAGGACGGTTTTGACTTCAGCCCGACTGTGTTCACTGCAATCACTCGGTAAGTGTATCTTGTTCCCTGTTCCGCATTCGTGTCGGTGAACTGCAACGGAGCCAGTGGCTGTGTGGGCGTGTCACTGTACAGGAGGTTCTGGAAGAGGGGGCGCCCAAAAGGGTTCTTGCCTTGTTCCGGAAGGTTGGCTAGAAAGCGGCCATCCCGTTCAATGATGAAGTGGGCCAGTCCACTCTCCAGATCAGCCTGTATTTGCCAACGTAGCTGGTTTCCCGTGACTTGCAGGTTTGTTGGGGCGGGTGGCGGTGTGGTGTCGACTACGGTCGTGTCTTTCACGTACTGCATCCAATTGCGGGCTACGCTGGCATTAGGGAACCAAGCGGCCCGCGACGGGTCACCGTCATATTTTACAGCGGGGAACGCTTCGAAACCGGTTGGGCTGGCCAGCCAGGCCTTGTCGGTCGGCATGGCGTTGAGTGGCTTGCCGCTGACTTTGGGAAGCCGTATTTGCAGGCAGGCATTGAGCCAGGGAATTGCAAAGTAACGTTGGTTGCCACACTCATGGGCTGTCAGTGGGTCGACCGATACTCCGATCAGTCCGCCTTTGCCGCGCATGCCGTAGAAGAAAACTTCATTCGCAGGCCAGACGCGTGCGAAGCGACCAGCCTTGACCGTGACGCCTTCTTTGGTGCCGGGGTTACACATCACGGGTACCTGCAGAGCTGCGGCGGGCAACGCGTGAGGCTTGATCGAAGGTCGATCTGGGTTTGGTTCCAATAGAGGTACTCCGGAGCGGAGCCAGGCAGCTGCCACGCGTTGCGGGTACAAAAGGACCATGCCGCCGGCCCAATGTCCACCGCCACTGTGTCCCCACAAGGCCCAGGGAACGCTGGCTAACTCCGGGTGTCCCGATTTGTTTCCCAGATCGACTAGGCATTTCACAAATGTTTCAGCCGATCCGTTTCGCGGATCGCACCAGAGTTGGCAGTCCGCTGCTTGTGGTTGCTCGTAGGCGGGGGCTAGCAGGGCGCAATCGTGTTTCCTGGCTAACGCCTGCCAGTGCAGGTCAAAAGCCCCGCTTAAGCCTGACTTGCAGGAACCCTCGCCACAGCCGTGCTGATGGACAATGACACCGCGTAGTGTGTTGACACCCGGCGGGATCCAGACGGTGTAGTTGGCCGGAAAGCTCAATTTACCGGGCTGCTCTGAAGCCTCATAGCGGACTCGGTAGTAAGGTGGGTCTGCCTCCGGAAAGACATCGTAGGGAGGATTTTGAGCCCACAATAGGGTCGGTAACGTGATCAGAAAAACTGCCGTACGGTAGAGGGACGATAACTTTAACGTGGGGTTCATAAAACGGTCCATCCAAGGGATTGGCGAGTTGATTCGACTGACGAGTCGGTCATTTTAACATCTGCCAGTGGTGGATAACATCACCATCGCTGCTGGTTTTGCAGCATTGGGAATATGGCTATCAAAGCGGTTCAAGACTTAGATACCGCGATTCATTTGAAGGGTCAGATCACTTCGGGATTCGTGACGGTACGATCATTGACCAGATTACCTGTATTGAGCGTTCCCGCTGGTTCAAACAGTACAACCTGACACTCTGAATTGGCCACCGGTTTGTGCTCCACGCCACGCGGAACAACGAATAGCTCTCCTGGGTGCAACTCAACCACTTTGTCCCGCAGGTGGATTTCGAGGCATCCCTCGATTACCCAGAAAAGTTCATCTTCCTGCGTGTGGAAATGCCATTCGAATTCTCCCAACAGCTTGGCAACCTTAACCTGCTGCCCGTTCAGTTCGGCGATTACTTTGGGAGACCAATATTCCGAGAAGCCGGCTAGTTTCTTTCGCACATCAACTTTTTGCATATCACGATTGTCCTTGGTGGCTTACAGGCTGTTTTATAATCTCCATCATTGAGACACTCGGTGTAAATGGATAGCTCTAGGGTTTGGCGTGTTCAATCATAAAGTTCGTTAATCCTTCATGATGAAACCAGCCCTCCCACAGGTTGTGTCCCTGATCTTTAATGACTTCCACTTTGGCATTACCGCCGGCAGCGGTAATGCGTTGAGCAAGCAACTTAGAATTAGGCTCTAGTGGAACAACTTTGTCACTATCACCCTGAATGTGAAAAATGGGCACTTTGGCCTTTGCCAGTGGCTCTAGTTGTTCAATGGGATTCAATTGCGGTAATCGTTCTTCCAGTTGTGCCGGTGTCAGTCCAAAGGCAGACGCGGCCCGACTGACTCCGGGATAACTGGTCAAATTGCAGACCGGATAAATACCGGCAATCCCACCTACGGATTCGGGGTGTTTATTTGCCCAGCTATAGAGCATTAACCCGCCTCGACTGCGGGCGAGCAAAACGGGCTTGCGAGCGAAACGCTTGTTCGAAGTCAGTTCTTGATATAGCGTTTGATACAACTTGCGGCCCTGAGGGCTACCATAGGATTCCCCAACGTCGATACCGGCAATAGCAATCCCGTGTTCATGCAGCTTTGTAAACATCCAAGTTTCATGTTTTCCGGGTAGTCCTTGCCCCAGCGTAGGAGCATACCAAATCCAGGGAATGGGCTTTGTTTTATCGGCTTCAGGCGGAATCATGGTGAAGGCGTGATGTTCTTTGAGTTGGAAGTTCACGCGTGTTTGGAAAACGTTCTTTGCTGCACTCAGGTCGTCGCAGATGGTAAGAATGACATTTGGCTGTTCGGCAGCGATCATTTGAGAGCTCGACTCGGAGATGGGGATCACGAGAAAACAGATGCATAAAATCTGGATGTCGGTTAGTTTCATAGTTGGTCTTTCAATTGAGTATCAGCACTGAGTCTGGTGATAGGTGTCGGACATTCTAACGCCCCAACATTGAAAAAGCACGTGTTCCCAAGAGCCTCAAACACGCGAAAACACTGATTTTACCGGAATGATGGTGTGATTCAGCATCAAATTTAGCTCAAGCAAGGTCACTTTCATGACACGAGCATTCAGAATCGACCTGAAAGTTTTCATCAAAAAACCGTAGATGCACACGGTTCCCTAGGGTACAAATCCGGCGAATGGTTACTGCACAGTTGGAGTGACGTGGCGAGGCTCAGTCCGGTAGATCGCTGCGTTCACGACGCAGAGGTCGTTGGTTCAAATCCAGTCGCCCCGATTCATCTTTCCTAACACCGACGGCAACCTGTCCAGATTGAAGCTGTCCTCCTGCTGTCCGGTCGTGTGCTACAGGGTCGTTCGGAACGCTGTTACTTTTCGTATTCCGTGGCGTGTTTTTTGAGCGTCAGAGGAATTTCGCGGCCTCCCTGGCTCCAGATTCCCTCGGCTGTGTCGCCCGCCTTGTTAAGGGTTCCACGATATTGCAGTTTGATGGATGCAACGTCGAATTTGAGCTTGTCACCGTCGATCGACCAGGTCGCTTTAAATCCGGTTCGCCCTTCCGTGACGCTGTCAAAGTAGGCCTGCGTTCCGCCAGACTTCAAGGTCACGATCCGAAATTGCATCACCGGTTTCACAAGGCCCGCAGACAGTTCACCGATCCACGCTTCTTTTAGCGTAACTTGTGGCGTCTCCTGCGGCGCTGACCTAGAGAGCGTCAACGGTATCTTCACACCCCCTTGAGTAAACGTGCCTACGGCGATAGCGTCGTTCTTTGCATAGTTGCCACTGAATGTCGCGCCGACGGCTGGAATCGAGAAACTGAGTTTATCGCCTTTAACAATGAGGTCACTTACCGCTGTTGTAAAGTTGCCCTGGTCGAGGCTAACCAACTCGCCGGTCAACTTGCCGGCCCTCTCGTGGATGTTGATTTTCAATCGCAGTTCTTTCCCTTGGGCGTCCAGTGTTCCGACCCAAGAAATGCCTTCCGTGTCCGGATCGTTGGTTCGCTGGGACAGTTCTTTCGCGCGGGCCGTTCCTTTTCTTGGAACCTCATAAATCTGCCCGGCCTTATGAAGCTTTAGCCCCACGACTTCATTGTTTTCGTTTCGATCGAAAGTCGCCTTTATCTTGTCCGGTAGGATGGCGAACGCCCAATATCCTTTTTCATCGGGCTGCAGCAACTCGAATGCCATCTGACTGGGTACATCTAGGACTAACTTCCCGTTTTTAACTTTGACGACGAACTCTTCGTTGTCGAAGGTGTCATAGTTTGCAATAAACGTCCCTAGATAGGGTCGCAGACCAGGAGGTGCCTCTTCCGTATATTTCTGCCCCTGATGAATAATCAAGCGGTCGATCGGCTCCTCTATTCTCAGCGGGGTCATTCCGCCCCGCGATTGAGTGAAATACAGAATGATCAAATCCCGCTCGGGCCACGCCCAGGCAATCGTCCCATCGGAACCGCTATGTCCGATGACGACAGGCTTTTCCTTTTCTTTTCCGATAACCCGATAAGTGATCATCATTTGCCCGTAGTAAACCTCCAAGTTGCGAAACTCCGTGGGTATCGGGGCATCGGATTGCATCATCTTAGCGCGAGAAACCGGCGCCAGCATGCGGCTAACCGCCGCTGCCGAAAGCAATTGAAGATCGCCGACACGGCCGCCGTTGATCATCATACGCAAAAACTTGGCGTAATCCGTGGTCGTCGAATAAATGGTTTGTGAGCCCCAAGCGAAGGGATAGATCGGCTTGCTGTCACCTGTCCAAAATGGCAGCCATCCGGCGGGAACCTTGAGGTAAGAGCTGGCGGCCTGTGACAGGCGTTTGTCGTCCGCGTCAATTCCATACAGCGAGCTTGACATACCGAGAGGATCAAGGACTTCCCGCTTGACGAATTCGTGCAGGGGCTCGCCGGAGACCTTTTCAACCAGAGCGCCGACGACATCCGTGCCAAGGTCGCTGTACCAGAACTTACTGCCGGGCTCAAACTCTGGTCCCTTTTTTCCGGCCGCTGCGACCTGGGCGGTCAGGCTCGAATACTGATCCGGCTTCGCAAGGTTCGTCAGGGGCAGTCCTGAACGATGGGTCAATACCTGCCGAACTGTAATCGACTTGGATTCGTCATTGTCGAAACTATTGAGGTATTTGGACACAGGATCGTCGAGTTGCAACAAGTCGCGATCAATCAGAATCTGAGCGGCTGCCGATGTAATCGGCTTGGTCATGGAGCGAATATTGCACAATGTGTTGTTTTGCCACTGCCGCTTGTCTTCACGATCGGAATATCCGAATGATTTGTGGTAGAGAGTTTCTCCTTTATGCAGGACTAGCAACTCTGCGCCCACGGCATAGTCTTTGCCGATATACTGCTCGACTACCTTGCCCAAACCCTCCAACGCCTCGCTCGTTACGGATTGATTGGATGTGGCGGTTGAGGCCGTCGTTTGGTTATTCTGTCCGAGAACATTGAGCGGCGATATGATGGCCAGACAGAACGAAACTAGAAAGAATCGAGGCATTGTTGTTTCTTTCGAAAATGGTAAAAAGATGTCGTGAAAACAGGGTAGACGGACAACAGATTAATGATCGCACGCCCTTTATTATTACGGCAATTAAAAAGGTTGTCAATGACAACCGAATAGTTTACAATGAATAATTTGAGACCCGGGGAATCGAGCTATGGAATCAAATGTGAACGAAGTCAGACAATATTCACGCCAGTTGGTGCGCGAACTAGATCTCGTTAAGGGGTCATATTTGGACACCGGGTATACCTTCTCACAATGCCATGTCCTGTTCGAATTGTCGGTGCATAAGTCCCTTAATCTGATGGCACTTGCGGGTAACCTACTGATTGACAAGTCGAATACCAGTCGGACCGTCAAGCAACTTGTCGAACTTGGATTGATTACGGCGGAAAGTGTCGCCTCGGACAATCGCCAGAAGCTATTTAGCCTGACCGCCAAGGGCGAGAAGGCCCTTGGTGCGACGCTGCATTTAGCCAACAAACAGGTTGAAGACGCGTTGGGCATTTTAAGCGAGGAGCAACAGGAGGTGGTGGTTCAAGGCATCCAGTTGTACGCGGATGCTCTGAAAAAGAGCCGTTTGCAGTCCCAATACACCATTCGATCAATTCAGAAACAAGATAACGATCAGGTAGCCCATCTAATACGTACCGTGATGACCGAATTTCGCGCCGTGGGTGCAGGCTACTCCATCGGCGATACGGAAGTCGATGACATGTACGCCCACTACCGCAACAAACGGTCGTGCTACTACGTGATCACATCCGGCGATCGGGTGGTTGGGTGCGGCGGTTTGGGGCCACTAGACGGAGGCAATAAGTTCACATGCGAATTGCAAAAGATGTTCTTTCTGCCGGAAGCACGTGGTATCGGGCTCGGTCAACGACTGTTGTTGCTGCTGTTGGATGATGCCAAAACGCGGGATTACAAGAAGTGTTACCTTGAGACCCTGGATCGCATGTACCAGGCCAACGAGCTTTACCAGAAAAACGGATTTCAGTTGCTTGAGAAACCGCTGGGCACGACGGGGCATGACAGTTGCGACCGCTGGTATCTGCGGCCTCTGTAAAAAAAACGCGGTCCGCTGTATGATGCCAATATAAAAACACGATGAATAATCCGGCAATCAAAGCAACCAAAGAATCGATTAGCGCAGACATCAGCCGCCCTTTTGGCCCTGTCCGTCTTTCTCGCTTTCAAGGTTGTTGCCACCGCAGCGTAGACAAAGCACACACGCCCACCATTAGCAGATATGATGGAAACGACAAAAAGCGAGATCAATCATGAACAGATTCACCGCACAAATCCTAGGGCTAGCTACCAGCATCGCCCTCTCAGTCCCAGTGTCTGCGGAAGTGATCCCCGTGCCGGAAACGGTCCTGGCACAAAAGATCGAGGGAGCCAAACCTCGGAATGTTGTTTTCATTCTCTCGGATGATCACCGCTACGATGCCATGAGTTTCATGGGTCATCCCTTCGCGAAGACGCCGCAGATGGATGCGATGGCCACGCGCGGAGCGCACCTCAAGAATGCATTCGTCACCACCTCACTCTGCTCTCCCAGCCGCGCGTCAATCCTGACTGGGCTGTACACGTTTCGCCACCGGGTGATCGACAACCAGCGCTCGGTTCCCGAGGGCACGCTCTTTTTTCCGCAATATCTGCAGCAGGCCGGATATACCACGGGGTTCATTGGCAAGTGGCATATGGGCGCGGGTAATGACGATCCCCGCCCTGGCTTCGACTACTGGTTCAGCTTCAAGGGTCAGGGACAATATTATCCGCCAAACGATAGGTACACGATCAATGATAATGGCAAGCGAGTGCCGCAAGATGGTTACATCACCACGCTTTTAACGCAACACGCCGTCAAGTTTCTCGAGCGTCAGACCGATCGCGAAAAACCTTTCTTCCTCTATCTCTCCCATAAAGCGGTACATGGTCCTTTTACGCCCGAGCCAAAGTACAAAGGTACGCTCGCGGACATTCCGTTCAAGCTTCCAGCATCGAGCAAGTTGTTGAAAAACAATCTCCGGAACCAGCCACGATGGTTACTTGACCAACGCAATGGTTGGCACGGCATGGACTTTCCGCTGCACTCCGGAAGTAGCATCGAAGCGTTATACAAAAGTTACTGTGAAGCACTTCGTTCTGTTGATGATAGCATCGGCGCGGTGATGAAACAGTTGAAAAAGATGGGTGTCTACGATGACACCCTGGTCATCTATATGGGTGATAACGGCTACATGTTTGGTGAGCACGGTTTGATCGACAAACGCGTGGCGTATGAAACCTCCAGTCGGGTGCCGCTGCTCATGCAGTGTCCCGCGATGATCAAAGAGGGTACTGTTGTGGATCAGCTCGTTGCCAATATCGACATTGCACCCACGATCATGGAAGCCATGGGGCTGAAGAAGCCACTGCATATGGACGGGGAAAGCTTCCTTCCGCTGACTCAGGGCACGTCGATTCCGTGGCGAGAATACTTCCTCTACGTTTACTACTGGGAACAGAACTATCCGCATACGCCGACACATTTTTCGCTCCGCGGCGACCAGTACAAGTACACGACCTATTACGGACTTTGGGACACGGACGAATTATTTGACATCCAGGCCGACCCGCGGGAGCAAAACAACCTTATTTACAAGCCGGTCTACGAAAAGACGAAGCAACAGATGCAGGATCGGCTATACGCGATGATGGCAGAATTGGGAGGAATGAATATTCCCCTAAACCCGCCACGTGGACGACAGCAAAACAAACGACTTCGCAATCGCGGCGGAGTAAAAGCAGCGGATTTCCCCGAAGCTCTCATCGTTGACGAACCACTCAGAAAGGAACTCAAGTAGCGTTGAGGTCGGCTGCTACGATCGGCTAAAAAATAGATTCTACAAGCCTCTGGTAGTTGCCGATTAAAACTCTCTAATTCCTAACCGCGATTATGAGTGCTATAGGTTGCATTGCGTTTGGTGGTTTTTATGTGCCAACGGTTTGTTGAAAAATCTTGTGCGGCACGCTGTCAAAGTACAATTCAATCGACTTGCCCCGTTATAATACAGCTTCCTCGAATGACCATGAAGCCCTTCCTGTCGGAACACCCCATGCCTACCTTGACCCATCGATTTAATGAATTTCTCGCTGCTACGGCTATTTGCTTCGCAGGGGTGCTCCTGACAACAGTACCATTGTCCGCCGCAGGCAAGGCAACGGTAACTGGTCAGAAACCAGTGCAAAAAACGTACCGTTTCGAGCAGGGGCAAATGTTTGAAATCACGGTTCGGGTCGACCAGCCGTCTCAAATGTTTCCCAATGCACGCCTTCGTGTTTCATGGTCTTTATTAACCGCAGATAATCCAGAAACGATCCCTCGAGGGCCGGCGGGAGACTCGGTGGCATTGAGAAACGACGAGGCCTGGGGTATTTACACGACACCCACGGCCAACTGGAGCAAAGTGTTGCATGCTTTGGATGCCGATGTCTATCTTAACTATCGCGCACCGGTTTCCGGAACGTATTCACTAACGATTGCGGCCGAACAGGGTGCCGTGAAGATCCATCAGCAATCGCGTTGGCGGGAACCAGGCAATATCCGCACCATGGACGCGCCGCCACTGACCGTCGCATGGCCTCATACTGCTGCGGTCGCCGTCAGCTATCATTTACACCATTTTAAGTATGATTATTCTATCACGGAACAAAACGGGATTGAATTCGAGCCCAACGATACTCCCGAACTTGCTCAACCAATTTTGTTACCACCAGCGGACACTGATATTTCTCTTTCCGTACTGGGTAGCGCTGATGACATTGAATACTTTGACAACGGCGATTACGGTCGCAGTGGTGACGATTGGTTTCGAATCGATTTTCAGGGCCAGACGAAACGATTGCTGACGGCGTGCCTCTCCATTCCGGATCAACAAGTGGCCGCTCGCATCCGTGTTTACCGAGTCCCGCTCGACCAAACAAAGCAGGGACGACACCAACCAATCCCAGGCCAATTGATTCCTCTGGAAGAATATTCCAAGGGGCTCAATGAAAATGAACGAAGTCACCAACAGCAAGAACAACATCGCATTGCTGTAAACCGAATCCTAACTCCCGGTGAGACCTACTTCTTACGAGTCGAAGCAAATTCGCCTGCCTATGACCTGGAATTACGATCTGTAAAACCAGCACCCTATACGGATCCACGGCAATCCATTCGCCACGCGTTGTACGATCACATCGGCCAGGTTGATGCCTGGCTTACGAATCGCCCCCGCGGTGCCAGCGTGGATCGTCGCATCCGCGACTCAGGCAATTTATTGGGTACCAACTGCATGAGTTGTCATACTCAGTCGGGCGTTTGGGGACCTGCAGTGGCATTGGAAAATGGCTACCAGGTGAAGAATGTTCAACTGTTTCACCATCTGATCAACACATGTTATCAGTCATTACGTCCAACCAATGTGCTTAAAGACGCTGCCAACAACACCAGTCTGGCTCCCTTGGACCTAGGAGACGGACCGGCAGGTACGCGAGTTGCCGGGCATGCCATAGTCGCCCTAGAACGCGTCATGACTCCCCGTACGCTCCAAAGTAAACAGCAACTGCGAACCGCGAACTTCATTCTACAGTCGGCCGACCCCGGAGGTATCAATGCAGCCGGCCCCGGGGCCAATGTAGGGCAGGGGGTTGTCTATAACTATACTGGGGAAATCTTAGCTAACGCATGGCTGCAGCAAAAGGAAGAACGGTTCTTTCGCGCTATGGAAGAAAAAGCAGCAAAGATGCTTACGATTAACGTCAAATATGCAGACGACCTTGGCCATCGGATTGAGTTTTTTAAACGATACTTTCCTCAGGATTACGTTGCTCAGGCGACCCAATTGGCTGAGCTCGGCACGCACGAGGAGACGCGGGACGGATTCATTGAAACGGCGAAACAACTTCAGGAAAAAATAGACGCGCAAGTGGCAAGCGACTTGCAGAGATTATTAGAAATTCAATTGGACGATGGCGGTTGGGGATTTAATCCTGGGGCTCTAGTCGACGGAACCTGGAGGGTGCCTGACATCACGACTTCCGATCCCAGTCCGACCTCCACATCTTTATTGGCTTTTCACGCGTTGGGGATGCCTACAGAACATGCGGCAGTCAAATCTGCTATCGCCCATTTGTTGCGTAATCAAAAACCTACGGGGATGTGGAAACTTGCTTCCCAAACTGGGTTTGTATCAACAAGTTATGCCTTAAACGCACTTTCACGATATTATCCCGAGATTCCTCAGGCGTTCAACATCACGGATTACGAGCTGGCCAAAAACGCCGAATTATCGGAGATCCTTTCCACGTTACGGCGCGGCTACATCCAGGCCCGTCCTGAACTGTTGCAATTAGCCGTCCGGTACACAGGACATCGTTTAGCGTCCATTCGATATTACGCATTCATGCTGCTTGGTCGAATACATCAATCTGAGAGTGTGGATACCATCGTTATCGGGTTGGGCGATCGGAGCAAGCAGATTCGCGAGGCAGCGCACTGGGCACTGCGACAAACACTTATCGACGATCACGGATGGCCTCAGGTATTCAAAACGGCCATGGTGGGCAACGACTACCAACGGGAAGCAGCCATGCGCGCGTTGGTGATGAAGGTGGATAGCGAGCTGCCTGACTCTCAACTGGATCACGCTCGGTTAACGGATACGCTAAATCATGCATTGAATCAGGATCCCCATCCGGCGGTACGTGCGTGGGCAACCCGATCCGCATGGCAATGGTGGATATGGAATCCTGCCACGCGGCCCGCGATTAACGACGCTTGGGTTAAACTACTGACCCGACCCGAGACAAACGCGTTGGCAGAAGTCGCGTTGCGTTATCAGAGTCATGCATTGTTCGTTGCCAATGGGCATGTTGCCAATGGCTCAAAACAACATCAATACAAGCACCTGGCAGAACTCTTTTCCACTCTCAGAGAAGTTCGCGACCAGGCCAGAACGGTTGAGCCTGTCGTTCACCACAGGCTGACTCAACGACTCGTGGCCATTGCCGCAACGTTCCATCAACAGCGAGGTGGTGACGGTGGACCGGGGCAACTTGGCTATACCACGCCATTCGCCAATGAATTGTTCGGTTCCGCTATTTTAGACCAACTCCAGTCAATTACCGAACAAGAACCTCTCGCCACACGATACGGCATGGGTTTCCAGTCGACGCTCGAAGGCGCCGCCAACATTCCCAACGAACCCTTACAGCAGTTACTGGTGGACTATTCTATTAATGGGCCAGAACACATTCGCCCGCTTGCTTCCGAGTCGATCAGCGACCCGCGGCTAGTTTCCTTAGTTGCCGTGCCTGAACAGCTTGAGCCGATGATCGCACAACTTTGGCGTGGAGCGATGGAACCGCCCCGGCGAGCACAACTATCCGAGCCGATTCTGAAAATGTTTGCCAAAGTCGGTTGGATCATTCCTGAAAGCGAGGAGCAAAAAAACGAAATCCTGCACTATCTGATTCCTGACCTCACAAACTATCAGAATCCGACGGTGATTGAAGCGATCCAGGATACGGCGGCCAAAACCACGGCACGACAACAGCAGGCCGCCAACTGGTACGTGGCGGATCGTCTGGGACAAGCGGTTGCGGAAAATCCGGATCTCCATTTTGAGAATCTGGTGAACGCATTTCCTGAGACAATCAACCATGACACGCATGCCAGATTCTGGTTGCAGAGTATTCCTTGGATCCTGCAATACAAGACGGCCGTGCCCAAGATCCAAACAGACTCTAAGCAATTGCCACCAATTGACCCCTACGAGGAATTACGAACACGAGCCCTGTCCATCTACATTGCCCAACTCTCCGAGACAGCCAGTCCGCAAAACAGAAAGTTGGCTGTTGATTTAGCCAATAAGACATCGATGAAACGCAACCCGGAGATTCTCGTCGCGCTGGACTCACTTGTCCAGTTCGAAACGGCAAAAGATGTGCTGGAAAATGCCAAGAAGGTTTTGTCACAAAGTCAGGGGGAGTTTCAAAAATCTCTGGTCGCCGCGATTACCAAAGAACCGGATCATGGGTTTGGGAAATCGGATAAGGTAGAGATTCCGGACGACTTTTTTAATGACATCGTGTTTTTCCGCGATTACGTCATGCCGGAAATGACCAAGGTGCTCAGAGGGGATGAACGCTCCTGCATGATTTGTCACGGGGAGCCAGGACGCGTTCCCTCGTTGGAATTATTTGCCCCGGATCAGGTCGGTTTTTTGCCTGTCGAACAACTGCTGGTTAATTATCGTATCCTGCAACACCGTGTAGATACAAGCGATATCATGTCCTCCAAATTGTTGAGAAAACCTCTCAATGTCCAAACGGGTAAAGAGGACGGTCACCAGGGAGGCCGGCGTTATCAGCCAAATGATCCCGGCTATCTAATCCTCAAAGCATGGATTGAAAATCAGGTTGTCATGCAGGAACAATACGGATTACCGGAACGCAATAAAAAATAGCGATCGATGGTATCTAAGCAACTGAGAATTGCACGTCGATTTAGCCAGCACCTAGCCACATTATTTCTGGGGAATGAAATTCAACGTATAGTAAGCCTGCTGGTGTAGCAGTGGCAGACCTTTGGAGTTTTGAATGCCGTCCATGTGTAGTTCGTGGACGTGCCCACGCTGTAATCCGTCGATGATCAGACGCACGCTCTTGGCGTCTGCGGAGAGGGTCGCACTCTTGATGATTGGCTCGGTATGATCAACTTCCGGACTTCCGTAAGAAGATTGATAGATGTAGGTGTAGGTACTGATTTTGTAAGACGCTAGATTCTCGACAGATTGTTTATCCACGGGCTGAGTAAACGTCAGCTCAAAGCCATCTGGTTTAGCCCGCATTTCATGAACTTCAAACGGTATATTCCCGCTCCAGTTCATCCGCTCCAAAGCAAAGGGTCTGTTTCCCCGAGATCCCCAGCCGCGGTTGGTTCCTCCGACAAACATCGCACCGGAAGGATCCAGTTGCAGTGATAGACTGCCGCTGGCAAACCCTTCTCGAAATGGAAAACAGACGCCCTGATAATGGCCGTCAATCTTCTCCAGAAAGACTCGCATGACCGTACTGTATGACTGATCTCCGACGAACAACTGATTTTTAAAGGGGCCAAATTTTCCTTCACTCGTATCACAAATAATACCACTGGCTGATTTCCCCATCTTGTTATAGGGAAAGAATACAGCGGTTGGTTCCAAAATCGGATTCTTGTCATATTCGGTCATGATTCGACTGCCGCTAGCTGGGTCTGCCGGACGCGCGCCAATCGCGTCGGTCAAGTCGTACCAGCGGTTGCCGCCTGGATGTCCCTGAAATGATCCTGGTTTTAGCCACTTGAGGCCACACGTTCCGTTCAACGGACCCTGATTGTCGGTGTAAAACGTATTCCCCAA
>LWDU01040509.1_pt1 | contig 27013 bp, 27 predicted proteins | sample 727161 | NCBI WGS metagenome assembly LWDU01 (sample SAMN04566230, study PRJNA314399) | hydrothermal vent metagenome | isolation source: deep sea hydrothermal plume seawater | place: Mexico: Gulf of California, Guaymas Basin | collected 2004-07-11
AGACGAAAGTACGTCTCCTCCTGTGCCACTGAGTATGGCAGATCGCCCGTCGCCAAGAAACGAAATTCGGATTCTTGTGCCAACGTTCGCGTCGACGTCAGCAATACAACGGCCAAGATACTCAGATGCTTCACGCAGTTCATCATGGTGGTCCAAATCCTTGTAAGGCGTCAGGATGTGTTGAACGTCCCGACAGATTTTCAATTGGCAAACACTCAGTATCCACGAAATGGTTGGCTGTTCAATTGGTGGATTGGGGTTTGGGAACTACCTAGACAATTCACACACTCACCAGTTTATACCGCGAGTCGCCGATGTAGTGTTCAAACCTAGTTCCACCGGCACGGGACCGGTGGGGTCAAGTCCACAAAGCCGACCAATATGAATCCCCGTACTCCGGCTCCTGCCATCAGCAATGAACGTACAAAGGCCTCTTGAAATTGTCGTGTGAGACTGGAGCGAAAAGTGTAGAGTAGATGCAGCGAAAACTGACCACTAGGAGCAGTGATACGATGATCCGGTTCGGATCCTCCTACCTTTTATTAACTGCGATGGTACTGATCAGTGCGACGGCGATGGCCGGCAGTGAGACGCCACCGTCCGGTGCGTCGTGGAAACGAGACTTCGGCCAGGCTCATCGGGAAGCCCTGAAAACCGAGTTTCATTTATTAAGCAGGTGGAGGAATACTGGATGGCACCCAGGGGCGGCGTTATGCTCGGCCTCAATCGATCTTTGCGGGCTAACAAGGTGTCCTTTCAGCTTCTTCGCATCGCACAAGTTGGTGACAAGGTTGTCTATTTCGCCAGCCCCGGCGGCCGACCACCAACGCCTGTCACGCTGATAACGCTTGAAAAAGACCATGCAGTATTTGAAAGCAAACGCAATGATTTTCCTCAGCGAATCATCTACACACGGCATGGAGATGCGCTTGTCGCTAGGATTGAGGGAAAGAGCGTAGGTAAAGAAAAGGCGATCGAGTGGCGTTGGCACCGTGGCGAGCCGCAAGATCCGTCGCCGGGTTGCCACAGCAAGGCCTCAATCAAACGACGCTGGTAAGTACGTTACCAATTCGTGGACAGGTTTCGTGTCATGAGAACGGATCGAACAAAGGCCTTGCCTCCATTCTTTACTCAGGTCATCGGATCTCTACCGCGACCAACTCTGGTTCGTGCGCTTGTCGATCGTCGAACATCGATGTCAGGGGATGAATACAATCGCGTCATGGACGACATGGTTATCTTTGCCATCCGATTACAAGAGCAGGCCGGACTCGACGTGATTAGTGACGGCGAGTGGCGGCGGGTCCATTACCTCGACGAGTTCTTGCATCGGGTTGGTGGACATCAACCGATTCGGCCGTTCGAACATCAGGGAGAATTGAAATACACCACCGTTGTCACCGGGCAGATGCGAGGCGGTGATCCACTGTTTGTCGACGATGCGAAGTTTTTGGTGGATCACACGGACCGCTGTACGAAATATGCCTTGCCTTCACCATTCTTGATCGCGATCCGAAAATGGCACGAGGACTTTAGCAGCGATGCGTACCCTACGATGGAACACTATATGGAGCATCTCACGGAGTTGATCGCTGCGGAGGCCCTGGCGCTCGCTCAAACTGGTGTTGATATCATTCAAATCGATGATCCGGCCCTAACGTATTTTTGTGACCGGCAGCTGACCAGTGAGGGACAAACGCACGACGATCGTCTCAAACGTCATTGGGACATCGAACGTCAGGCACCTGCTGCGATTGCATCGATAAACAGAATCGCGGCCGAATTGCCTGTCGAGGTGCACCTGCATTGCTGTCACAGCGTGTACAAACGCCAAAGCGATGTGACTGGTGACTACAAGCCGATTTTACCCCTCTTGAAGGGTGCGAGGATTGACCGTGTTAACCTCGAGTTTGCCTATCAAGGGACGGGGGAGGTCGACGATCTCGAATTATTGCCAGAGCACTTGGGTGTTGGGATGGGTATCGTCGACGTGCGGGGTGAGAGAATTCAGTCGATAGATGAAATGGAACGAATCGCCGCCGCGGGCGCCACAATCGTGGACCCATCGCGTATTGCCTTGAACCCGGACTGTGGCTTTGCTCCCGATTATGGCGAGCCTCCTTCGATCGATGAAGCCTTTGAAGAGCTCTCTCGACTATCGGAAGTTGCGAGCCGACTACGGGCCCGTTTTTCGTAGCTGGAAAGACGTGAGGCTTCGTAACCCGACGAGTGTGCGTGCGAACGTTGCCTTTCCAGTTTCCCTCGCTTACGCTTCGGGTTAACATGAGGCCTAAGCAAAAGTACCACCCCCACTTCCGACCTTTGATTTGCGAGAACTCTCTTGAACACTCCCCACAAAAAGTCACGTCGTCGGTTCTTGCAAACGTCCGCCGTTATAGGTGCTGGATATTGGTTCGGCACAAGTAATGTTGCGAGAGCAGCGGGCCCAAACGAAAAACTCAATGTGGCATGTATCGGCGTCGGTGGCCGTGGCGCAGCCAATGTCGGTGGAGTTTCCCGAGAGAACATCGTCGCGATGTGCGACGTGGACGAGCAGAAGGCGGGGAAGAAGTTTCAACAGTTTGATAAGGCGAAGAGATTCCAAGACTACCGGGTCATGCTCGATAAACTCGAGAAGCAAATTGATGCGGTGGTGATTAGCACGCCAGATCACACGCATTTTCATGCGGCCCGGCAGGCGATGTTGATGGGTAAACATGTCTATTGTGAAAAACCACTAGCTCATTCGGCTTGGGAATGTCGCGAGCTGACAAACATCGCCAAGCGTATGGACGTTGCCACGCAACTCGGTAACCAACGTCATGCAAACGCCGGCATGGCACGTACTGTTGAAGCTGTTCGGGCTGGCGTTGTCGGAGATATCAAGGAAGTCTATTGTTTCATCGGTGGTTCGCGAGGCATGCCGGCCGTTCCGAAGGAATTCCCGGCCGTGCCGAGCCATTTGAACTGGGACTTGTGGTTGGGGCCGGCGAAGGTACGACCCTACTCGCCCGAGTATTGTCCTTACAAGTGGCGGTTCTGGTGGGACTTTGGCACCGGTGAAACGGGCAACTGGGGCTGTCACATTCTCGACATCCCTTTCTGGGCGCTCAAGCTCAAGTACCCCAACCGAATCGATCTTGATCACGTGCCAAAAGAGACAGAGATCGATCCGCAACGAACTCCCAAATCAATGAAGACTCGGCTTCAATTTCCGGCCGAACAGGGTCGTAGATCGGTCACTCTGCACTGGTGGCACGGCTCGAATCGAGAGGTGTTTCAGAAATATGTCTGTTTGTCGGAGAGAAAGGGTTGATCGTCGCTGACTTTAATGGCTACAAGGCCAAGCTCAACGATGGCACTTCGCCAGAGAAACCGGCCGAGACAATTGCCAAGTCGGCCGGGTTCTACAACGAGTGGATTGGCGCGTGCAAAGGCGGACCTCGATCGAGTTGCGATTTCGTGGACTACTCTGGTCCACTCGCCGAGGCAGTTTTGTTGGCCAACACGGCATTTCGTGCGGGGGGCGGCTTTGATTGGAATGCGAAAGAGCTCAAAGCCTCTGGAAATGCCAATGTCGACCAATACCTGTTTCCCGACTTTCGCGATGGTTGGAAAGTAGACTAAGCGGCGGGCTCCGATTCCCTCCTACTCCCAAAACAACTGCAAATCGTCAGCGGATGGCCGAGTAGTCGGTTGCCTTCAGGTAGACCGACTCCGGTCGCTCGCGGAGGAATCGACCGTCTTTTTGTGATTCCTTGGCGACTTTCCGCCATTCCTCGTCCGCTCCGAACGCCTTCCACGATGTTTTTGCAGCGTCGCGGCTGTCGTGACGAATGATGTAGATTAACGTATCCGTCGAACTCGGTTCGTCTGCGGGATGCCAGTATGCGACGGACCGGATACCGTGTCGATTGAAAATTCGAATCGTGTTGTCGCGGAACCGTGCGTCGAGGTTTGGAAGCTTGCCCTTGTTGGTGCGGTAGGTTCGAAGTTCGAATACAGCGTCGTCGTTTTTCTTCTCTTTCCAGTTCGGAGAATAGTCCGTCGCGTCCATGAAGACTGACTCGGGGGCTTTGGCCAGAATCTGGCCATCTTTTTGCGATTCACGAGCGACCTTTTTCCACGCCCCGTCGGCCAGGAATGCCTTCCAAGAAGCTCTCGCTGCATCGCGACTCTCGTGCTTGATCACGTAGATTAGAGTGTTCTTTGTCTTTGGGCCGTCAGTCGGAACCCAATAACCAACCGATTCGATTCCGTGTTTCTTGAACAACTGCACCGTGTGGTCACGGAACCTCGCGTTGAGGTTGTCCAGCTTGCCCTCGTTCGTGGTGTAAGTCCGCAGTTCGTAGACGTCGGCAACTGCTCTTTCCGGGTCGAGTAACAATCCTGCCAGCAGTCCCGGCACTAAAAGACAAAGAACCAGTCGTCTAACCAACATGTTTTTCTCCTCGGTAATTCCGATTGATAGTTTGAAGGATGTGCACCCATTATGTCGGACGCCGAATGCCAGCACCAGCAGTGCTTTGTCAGCCGCTGAGCGCAATGTGTGGCACTGGCGAAGCCAGTGCCACACATTGGTTGACAACACTTTTCTGTTCACGTGCTGGACACTTTCCTTGGTCTTCCGCTTTCGTCGATGGCAACGTAGGTGAATACGGCTTCTGTGACACAGTAACGCTCGTCGTTTGCCTTGGAGAGTACGGGTTTGACCCAGACTTCGAGCTTGATCGTCATTGACGTTGTCCCGATGCGAACGCACGCGCCGTGGCAGCAAACCACATTTCCAACTTTTACGGGACGATGAAAAGTCATGCCTTCCACCGCGACCGTAACAACACGGCCGGCAGCGATTTCCTTGGCCAAGATCCCGCCACCAATGTCCATTTGCGACATGATCCAGCCGCCAAAAATGTCACCGTTGGGGTTGGTGTCGGCGGGCATCGCCAGCGTACGTAACAGGAGATCGCCGTTGGGTTCTCGCTGTGAGGAAGGCATACTTACTCCATCGGAACTGGATCTGGGTGACGTCCGTCGTGAACACTAGAATAGCGTGCAGTTAGAATTGCCTCTATCAACTCAGAGAGGTTGTTCGCGAAAAGTCGACTTGAGCGGGCCAGCGGAAGAAAAACACTGGAATTTCTGGTAATTCGGGAATCAACGGAAGTACTCCTATAGAAAGCAGCTGCATCGGCATGACTAGATCACGAAAAGACCTGCAATACGACCAGTTTGTGTCGCTGTTCGCTCGGTATGAGCGGGCGGTGCGGGGGTTTGTGCGTTCGTTGCTCCCCTCCGGCCAGGATGTTGACGACGTGATGCAGGAAGTCGGGCTGGCCTGCTGGCGGAAGTTCGCCGCATTTGAACCGACAGAAACAGCTGCCGATTTTGTACGTTGGTCCTGCGTCATCGCGAGATTTGAGGTTCTCAGACATCGCCGTAAATGTGCTCGAGATCGTCTTGTCCTCAGTGAGGAGTTGATTGAGATCCTGGCCGTCGACGCGGAAGCACGTCTGGAAACAGCCGAAACGGAGCGAAAAGCGGTCGAGCTTTGTCTCCAGGAATTTCGACGCCCCGAGCGGCAATTGTTGCTGAGTGTGCATACGCCAGGAGATTCGATTGCCCGTATTGCTACCGAGCTAGGTCAAAAGGCGCGCCGCCTGTACAGCAAAGTAAACGTGTTGCGTGATCTTATCCGAGAGTGTGTTCGACGCCGATTGGCCGAGGGAGAAGCGTAAGATGAACGAACAGACCAAGGCGCTGATTCGGGCATACGCCAACGGGGTGATTACGTCGGATCAACTGGCGGAGTTAGAGCAAGCGTTACGTGGTGATGCCACGGTTCGCCAACAGTATTTGCAAGAACTCAATCTGCATGCAGCACTGGAAGATGTGGCGTTTGGCGAGACAGTTCCGCATGCCCGAAACAACGGTTACTTTTATCTTCTCTGTCACGCGATGCTCGGCGGCGACACGCCGGAAACCGAACGTTCGATTTCAGGACACGATTCGCTTCATGTCGGTCGGGTCGTGAACATAGCCCGATGGTCTTTAGCGATTGCGATGGTGGCCGTAGTGGCCCTGATTGCGACCGTGTACGTGCGCCAGCCCAACATTGAACCTCGGATCGCGACCATCACCGGGTTGAGCGGACCTCTTCAATGGACAGGAAGCGGTGGTCGAGTTCTTCACGACCTGGGCGTTGGAGCAGAACTGCCAGGCGGGACTGTCGAAGGAATGGCCCCTGACTCGTGGTTTGAACTCGAGTTCAACGACGGTTCTGCCGTCACGATCTCCGGTAACTCGACGCTCACGTTCTCGGATCACGGACAGAAAGAGCTGCATTTGAAGGCCGGTAGCTTTTCTGGAAACGTGTTACCTCAACCCAAAGGCAAGCCGATGTTGATCCACACACGATCTGCCATGTTGCAAGTCTTGGGAACGCAGTTTGAGGTTGAGGCCGGACTTTCATCAACGATATTGAACGTTAGTGAGGGCAAGGTACGAGCGAAGCGTCGAAGTGACGGCGATACCGTTGACGTGCTAGCCAATCATCGTTTGACCGTATCACCCGAAAGCGAAATGTCGCCGGAACGCGTGCCTGATTCCGTCGATCGATGGAAGAGCCAGTTGCATCGAGGGCCGCACGGAACGTACGGTGAGTGGTCGTCGTCCGGAACAAATGAAGAAGATGCCGGACTCAAGGCGATCCCCTACACCACCGAACAGGACAAGACAATCTATACGGCATCCATTTACGTCTCTTCCGGCGACAGCCCGCCTGTTGTGCTCCGGGCCGAATCGCGCATTCGTGTCGCCGGTTATATGAAGTCGGCCCACCGGATCTTCTTCGGACTATCGGTCAGGCACTCCGACGGTGAATTTGCCGGTAGATTTCAAGTCATTCTTCCCGCCGATGAGTTCCAAAATGGACGGCCGTTTGTAGTCGACCTTGACCTTCGTGACTACGAACTAGACCCGTCGCTCACGTACATGAAGGAAAAGTTACCAAGCGGCCCATTCGATTTGATCGTTGACGCGCTCTGGTGCCATACGCTCTACGACCAAGCCGGTTTGGTGATCACTGACATGGAATTGATCGGCCCTGACAAAGAGTGAATGTATCGTGAACAGAGCTCTTATCTGTTTTCTAGTCTTGTTGAATGCACGGCTTTCGTGCGCGGATTCCTTCTCGCCGGATGTCCAGTCGCTCATTCAATCGTCGTGTATTGATTGTCATGATGCAGAAACCGATACACCGTTGAACTTGGAGCAACTCGATCACGACCTGACGAACCGTGATTCGTTCAAAACATGGGAGAAGGTATTCGACCGAATTCGATTGGGTGAAATGCCGCCAGCTTCCGAATCGCGGCCCAATAAAGATCAACTTGCCAAGGCGCTTGCATCCCTCGAAACGAATCTTCATGAGACCAACCTCAAGGTACAGAAGGCGAACGGCCGCGTGCCGATTCGCCGGCTGACTCGGCTTGAGTACGAATACACCCTGCACGATTTGCTAGGCGTTCGTGGTGAACTTGCGAAGCACCTGCCGCCGGAAAACATGTCCAGTGCTTTCGATACAGTCGCCATTGATCAGGGTATTTCACCTGTCCACATTCGAAGTTACCTTGCCGCTGCCGACATTGCCTTGGATGAGGCGATCGAGTTAGGTCCGCGACCGCGCCGTCAGGCGATCGATATCGACTATCAAAACAACCACTACAGCAAGATGTGGGTTGATCGGCCATTACGCCGCGGTGGGGGCACCGTCAAGCTGGTCGATGACGCCTGGGTCACGTTTGATTCTCGTCCACATGTTGCGCAGTCGAACCACATGGGGTACCGCCCACCGTATCCGGGTCTGTACCGCATAACGGCCGAGGCGTACGGCTATCAGGCCAAAACGCCGGTAACGATGCTACTCTATCGAAGCAGCGCACAGCAGGGAGGTGCGGAATTGATCTCGGCACTCGACTTGTCTCCGGGGAAGTCACGTACCGTCGAGGTTGTTAGCTATTTTACTCCCGATGATTTCTTCTATCCGGCGCCCGCGGACGCCGACTGGCAACCTGACGGCCGAGGTGTGTTTGCGAATCGTGGAGCGAAGAACTACAAGGGAGAGGGGCTGGCAATCAAGTGGTTGAAGATCGAGGGTCCTCTAGAGGAGCATTGGCCACCGGAGCGAACTCGCCAGGTATTGCTTGGCGTGAAGTTCAAGCAGCGTAGCTCCAATTTTCGCCGCCAGGCGTTCGACATTGAACTCACGAAGGCGCCTCGCGAACACCTCGCCGAGATCATCCTGCACCTTGGTCCGTTAGCATTCCGTCGGCCATTCAAGAAGGGCGAAGCCGAAGCTCTCCTACGTCTGGCGGAGCCCTCGCTACGCGATGGCGAGCCATTCGAGGAAGTTGTCCGTGCCCCACTTAGGGCCATGTTTAGTGCACCGCAATTTCTGTTTCAATCCGCGGAACCGGGTGAGTTAAATGATCATGCATTGGCCACGCGGTTGTCTTATTTCCTTTGGAAAAGCCTGCCGGATGACGAGTTGTTTCGTCTGGCTGAACAGCAGAGACTGCGAGAACCAAAGATCCTCGCTGGTCAAGTTGATCGCATGCTTGATGACCAAAAGTCGGATCGTTTTGTGCGAGATTTTCTAGATCAATGGCTGGGACTTGAGAACATCGACGCCACCACGCCGGATAAGAAACTCTACCCGGAGTACGACGATGTTCTCCGTCAAGCGATGCTGCGAGAGACTCGTGCGTTTTTTCGCGAACTGATCGATCAAAATCTTTCCGCACAGAATCTAATTGATTCTGACTTCGCTTTCGTCAATCGTCGACTGGCGGAACACTATGGGATCCTCGACGTGGATGGTGATCAGTTTCGTCGAGTGACTCTGCCCGATAACAGCGTTCGAGGTGGTTTGCTGACGCACGCTAGCGTCCTTAAAGTCACTGCCAATGGTACTGTGACGTCACCAGTCAAACGTGGCAACTTCGTCCTATCGAAACTGCTCGGAACACCTGTGAATCCTCCGCCACCCGATGCTGGCTCGATCGAACCGGACACACGCGGGATGACTACCATTCGGGAAACGCTTGATGCCCATCGGAACGTGATGGCATGTGCCAGCTGCCACCAACACATCGATCCACCCGGGTTTGCATTGGAGAGTTTCGACCCGATTGGTGGGTTTCGAACCAGGTATCGATCGACCGGACAAGGTGATTGGCCGACTCGAACACTCTTCGGTCGGCGAGTTTATGAATACAGAGAAGGGCTCGCCGTGGATTCAAGCGGGGTGACTGCGGTGGGAGAGTCGTTCCATGGGATCCGCGACTTCAAACGAAATCTGCTGCTGAAGACCGATCGGGTGGCTGGCAACCTCATCGCGCAATTGATCGTTTATGCAACCGGCGGTGAACTACAATTTGCCGATCGCGGTGAACTCGACAAGATAGTTCAGGAAACCAGTGGTGGCGGTTATCAAGTCCGGACGATTCTCCACCAGATCGTGCAGAACCGACTATTCCGGAACAAGTGATCAGTTTACTGGGGCCCGCTCGCTAGCGGTGGTGGGTGTTTGGATTGACGGAGGCTATAGAAGATGAATTCAACAATACATCGACGAACGTTTCTTCGCGCATCAGGAGTGGCTCTGGCGCTTCCGCTACTGGACTCGATGAATCCAACCCTGGGCCGAGCGATTGCTGAGCCGCCAAAGCGAATGGTCCTGATCTGCACGGCTCTGGGACTTCATTCGCCCGCGTTGTTCCCAAAGACCACAGGTGCAGAATACGAGTCAACCGAGTATCTCGATCTACTCAAACAGTATCGAAGGGACTTTACGCTGTTCGCCGGCTTGTCCCATCCAGACCAGGGCGGTGAACATGCGACGGAGATGACCTGGCTGAGTGCCGCGCGAAACCCGGGCCAGGATGGATTTCGCAACTCGATTTCCGTCGACCAGTTGGCTGCAACGTCGCTCGGCTACGTGACACGATTCCCGTCCGTGTCGCTCAGCAGCAAAGGCCCATCCAGTCAGTCGTACACGAGCAGCGGAGTCATGGTTCCCGCGGAGTCCAGCCCAGCTCGGATGTTCGCGAAAATGTTCTTGCAAGGTGATCGCCAGCAGGTTCGGCGACAGAAACGCAAGCTCAGCGAGGGCCGGAGCATTCTCGATGAACTCATGAGCCAAACGAAGACGCTGCGAAATAACGCTAGCTCTGCGGATCGCAAGCGGCTCGATGAGTACTTTGACGCTCTCCGCGTCGCCGAAAAAGATCTTGCCGAAGCTCAGGTTTGGCTCGATAAACCCAAGCCGAGCGTCGACGAAGAACCGCCAAAGGATGTCGCCGATAGGGCGGACTTGGTTGGTCGGACCGAATTGTTGATGAAGTTGATCCCACTTATCGTGCAGAGCGACTCATCGCGCGTGATCAGCGTGGTGATTCAAGATCATCAAGTTGTTCCTCTGCTCAACGGCGTCTCGTTCGAACATCACAATCTATCTCATCACGGACGGGACGAGGCCAAGATCAAACAACTCAAGACGATAGAAAAAGCGCTGCTGAATTGCTTTGGAGATTTGTTGGGCCAGATGAAGTCGAAACGAGAAGGTGCGACCACGATACTGGACAACACGATGGTGATGTTCGGCAGCAACCTTGGAAATGCCAACGCCCATGACCCGCGTAATCTCCCAATTCTGTTGGCCGGTGGCGGCTTCCAGCATGGAAGTTATGTCGCTTTCAGAAAGAACGACAACATGCCGCTTTGCAATCTGTTCGTCAGCATGCTGAACAAGATGAATGTTGAAACCGATTCCTTCGCAACGAGTTCGGGCCAGCTGAGTTGGTAGGTCAGCGAGTTTCTACTATTCACGCGACAAGATCGGCAGGGCCCGATCAGGTTCTTGTCAACGGCACTATTCCCTGATGGCAATCGTGAACCATGGGCTAGCGCATATTGGCCGCGTAATCTGCATGTCTTCTACTTCGCCTCAACGAATTATTTGATAACTAATCGAAACGTCTTGATCTAACGAGGGTTCAATAGGTAGGTACATGAGGCTACTAACACCACGGCCAGGGTCCGAGTCGACGGTTGTTCGTGACTAGTTCTCTTTGCGAAGAAAACATGTTTCGACTCACGATTCCTTCGAGCAGTTGATGAGGTACGAGCATGTCTGCCGATTGGTATATTATTCGAACAGCAGGCTTCCTTCGTCGGAAAAAGGCAATTGGACCTTTGAGTGAATTGGAACTTCTCTCACGAATTGACTCGGGAGAGATTCAACCTCAGACTCTAATGCGAAGCGAACGGAAGACTCGCGATCGCTGGGTTGAAATGCACAAAGTAGGTCCAGCATTCGCCCATTTCAAGGGGATTAGCGAAGAAAAGAAACGCGGAGGCTAGTGCCGCGTTTTTCTTCTCATCGCGGCCGTGCCGGATCGCACCCGATGTGAAGCGAGGCACTCTCATCACATGGACTTGGGGATTCCGGACCGTCAACTATAATCCCGACGTATGAGTGCCACCGCAACAACAATTCAAACGGAATTCTTCGGCAAGACCTGGATTTACCGAGTTGGTGCTTTCATGTGTTTCTTGCTCTCTTTCATTTGCGTAGTCGTGGCTCTGCTTTTCTTGTTTGGCATCTCCACGCCAGCCAATAATAAACCGCCAGCCGATGCGGCCGTCGTGCTTTCGCTCATAGCGGTGGCTGTTGGTTTGTTTGGCTATTTTTGTCGGTTTAACGTGTTGATACGCCGCAAGCCATTGTTGAGGATTTGTAACGAGGGAATTGAAGTAAATGTTATTGGCCGCGGCAGCCTGGACGAACTGCCAATACCGATGTGGATCAAGATCGTGTGGCTGATGTTGTCGATGCAAGGCTTCAAGAAGCAGATTGGCTGGGTTCCCTGGGAGTCATTTCAAGGCGCTCTGGTGGAAGGTCTGAGGGCCATGCGTACGCTGACGATCCATGGCACGGTCGCATTCCCAACATTTCAGGGCGATCAAATAGAGGCCAAAGTCACGAATCGCGTCAAGTTCTGTAGTTCGGAATTCCGCGAACCGCTTGAGACGATCGCGCTGGCAATTCACGAGGCCTTCAAGCATCCTGCAAGTCGACGAACGCTGCCGAGTCTGCATGAGTAGAAGTAACGACGAAGTTCGGCGTGGCCTGCTGAAAAGACCTTATCTTTCGAAACCGCGTTGCGACGCGACCGCATCGGGCAGGTCGACCAGATCGATCAGTCCCTCGCGGATGTGCCGTTGCGATGGGAAAGGAACGACGGGGAGAGATTCTCGTCGCGGCTTGCGTTAACAATTGGAGTTGCGAACGGGCCACTCTTCCTAGTCGATGATCTTATTGATACCGTACTCGACAATTCCCTTGACGCCGAGACTCTTCAGTTTGGGGACGATCGTGCGGACCACGGTTTCGGCGAGGATCGTGTTTATCGCCACCCAATCAGGCGAGGAAAGAGCAGAGACGGTCGGTCTCTGCAACGCTGGCAGGACAGCCAACACATCGGTCAAATCATCCTTGGGAACATTCATCATCAACCCGACCTTACCCTCGGCCGCCAAGCAGGATTTCAGCATCATCGAGATGTTTGCCAGCTTGTTCTCTTTCCAGGGATCTGCCATCGACTCCTTGTTGGCAATCAATCGAGTGGTGCTTTGCAAGATTTCGTCGACAATTCTCAGGTCATTCGCGCGGAGAGAACTTCCGGTTTCAGTCACCTCAACGATGGCGTCAGCCAACTTGGGCGGCTTCACTTCGGTAGCACCCCATGAAAACTCCACGGTGGCCGTAACACCGTGCTTCTTGAGGTAGCTGTTCGTTAGTCCTATCGCCTCGGTTGCAATCCGTTTCCCCTCGAGGTCCTTTACGGACTGCACTGGAGAATCGTTGGGAACACAGAGGACCCAACGGACCGGTCCACGGCTCACTTTGGAAAAAACCAACTCGCAGACTTCGTGAACATCGGCCCCCGATTCGGAGATCCAATCGTATCCGGTAATCCCGGCGTCGAGGATTCCCTGCCCCACGTAGCGAGCCATCTCTTGCGCACGAATCAACAAGCACTCGATCTCAACATCGTCGATGGTGGGATAGTACGATCGCGATGAAATCTTGATATTGTAGCCGGCCTTTTGAAACAATTTGACGGTTGCTTCTTGAAGGCTACCGGCCGGGATGCCAAGTCTAAGCACCTGTTCGGACATTCGGTGTTACTCTTCTCTACGTTGTTCGGTGGCTCTTATTTCTTGTAAACATCTGCCGGATCAAAAACGCGGTCGCCAACCACGCGAATCTCATTCGAGTCGCGCACGATTTCCCGAAAGAAACAGGAGCGATATCCCTCGTGACACGCCGCGCCACCCACTTGCTCGACCTTGACCAACAGCGTATCAGCGTCGCAATCGAAGTAGATACTCTTCAAGTGCTGCACGTTGCCGCTCTCTTCGCCTTTCCGCCACAACTTGCCGCGGCTGCGGCTCCAATAGCAGACACGTCCGGTTTGCAGCGTCTCCTGGTAGGCGTCTTGATTCATGTATGCAAGCATTAGAACATCACCATTTTCAAAGTCCTGAGCGATGACAGGAATCAGCTCACATTTTTCAAAATCGGGTCCACTCACGGTACCGTTTCCCTTGCTGTTTTGATGTAACACGAGGCAAATAAACTAACACGAACCGTTCCATTGCAATAGTCCGAGACTGGCGAAAAATGACTGTGGTGGGACTTAATAGCCTTGTAATGGAATAGCCCAGTCCAGCGCAGAACTGTTCCTTTCTTTGCGTCTTCGTGTGAGCAGCGATTGTCTCAAATATCGAGACGTCGCCCAAAACTCTGTTTCTCGCATATGCGACTGAGCCTCGGTGCTCAAAGCAAAGGCGGCGTCAATCTCTCGCCGTCCCGTTCTGGTACAATCCAGCGACCGCATTGAAGCAGTGACTAAATTTACCCCGGAAACATGCATCAGGTGGAAGTCATGCCTGAAAAGAAGGAACTAGGGATCGCAAGTACTCCCCGGCACCTTTGGGTGGTTGGAATCGTTGCACTGTTGTGGAACGCAATGGGGGCACTGGACTTTGTCATGACCCAGACGAAGAACGAAGCGTATATGGGTGAATTCACGCCCGAACAGCTCGACTTCTTTTACGGGTTCCCGCTCTGGTTGGTTGTGTTCTGGGCCGTTGCGGTCTGGGGCGGTGTGATTGGCGCGGTAGTGTTGCTGTTGAAGAACCGCTTAGCTGACCACAACATTCCACAACTTTGTCCTCTCCAACGGAATGGAAATCATGGGTGTTTTCGGCGCCGTCTTCACGGGAGTAATTTTCGTGATCGCGTTGGCACTGTTTCTTTACGCTCGCTCGATGCAAGCACGGGGTGTACTAAAGTAGAGTCGCCCTCTGTGTGGGTCGGCGATAGGTTGCCGTTGAACACAAATGGGCGGTTACCTCCTCGCGACACGGCGACAAGAAATCATATGGACCCCAAAAACCTGCTCTTTATTATTTCGGATCAGCACAACCGAGATGCACTGGGGTGCTACGGACACCCATTTGTACAGACGCCCAATTTGGACGCCCTGGCCGAGCGGGGTACACGATTCACAGCGGCGTATACAACATGCCGCTTCGCTGGCCACCGGCCGCTATGTGCATCAGACAGGTCATTGGGATAACGCGTTTCCCTATTTCGGCGACCCGCCTGGCTGGGGGCATCGCTTGATCGACGCCGGGCATCGTGTCGAGTCGATTGGGAAATTGCATTTCCGTGATTCCAACGATACGGACGGCTTTCAACACCACGAGATTCCACTGAACGTCGTCGATGGAGTGGGTGATCCGCGTGGTTGTATTCGTGACAATGCGCCACCGCGTAAGGGCATGCGCAACGGCGTGGTCGAGGCAGGGCCCGGCGATTCGACCTACGTGGACTACGACGTCAACATCGCCGACCACACCGAACAGTGGTTGCAGCGTCAGGTGGCGTTCGTCTGTCCACATCCGCCCTATGTGGCACCGCCGGAACTGTACGATATGTATCCACTGGATCAGATTCCCCTGCCGGTACAAAGTCGTCCCGACGAGCGTCCTCTTCATCCATCCATCGTGGAAACTCGTCGCGTGATGAACTGGGAGCAGCCCCTCTCGGAAGAAGAGATTCGGCGGATGGCCGCCGCGTATTACGGCTGTTGCACACACCTCGATCGTCAAGTCGGGCGTGTGTTGGCAGCCTTGCAAACGAGCGGTTTGGCGGAGTCGACTCGTGTGCTCTATACCACCGATCACGGCGAGAGCATGGGGCGACGCGGATTGTGGGGCAAGTTTACGATGTATGAGGAGTCGGCAGCTATTCCATTGATCCTGTCTGGCCCCGATGTGCCTCGGGGATGTGTCACAAACGACCCGGTCACGTTAGTCGATTGTTATCAGACGATCCTGGAATGTGCGGGCCTTCGTTTGGATGACGACGAGCGGCAGTTGCCGGGTAGTTCGCTGTGGCCGATTGCCGCAGGTGAGCAACTCGATCGCGCAGCGTTTAGCGAGTATCACGCGGTCGCCACTCGGAGCGCCAGTTACATGTTGCGCCGCGGCAAAATGAAGTACATCCACTATGTGGGTGACCCTCCACAGTTGTTTGATTTGGAGGCGGACCCTGACGAAACGCGCGACCTGGCGGATGTTCCGTCCTCTGCCGCAGTGCTGTCTGGACTGGAAGCCGAACTGCGTACGATTGTCGATCCCGACGCGGTCGACGCACAGGCCAAGGCCGATCAACAGTCACGGATTGATGAATTTGGAGGACGCGAGGCAGTCTTGGCTCGCGGGACGTTTACAAACTCACCTGCGCCGGGCGAAACGCCCGTTTTTATCGTTGACGATTCATCCCGCGATAATCCTGCCTAGTCGGCTGCGGGTTGTTACCTGAAAAAGCAAACGAATAATCCGTAACCATCGAACAAAGCAATGGACAGACGATGAGCCACGAAACGCAACGTCAGTTATTTCTGAAGCATCAGGCGAGACATGCGCGCCAGTGCTGGCACGAAGCGAGGATCGTATTCGGTATTATCGTGGTTGCGCTGACCGTATCGAGCGTCATTCTCTACACCCTGGGGTACGTGGCACCGGAACAGCGAAGCGAACAGCCGAATTTGATCTTGGGGATTCCTGCCTGGGTCATGTGGGGATTGGTCGTACCTTGGATCGCCACGATCGCTGTGACTTGGCTGTTTGCCTTGTTCCTGTTGAAGGACGACGAGCCGTATGTTGAGGTTCCAGAGGAGATGCGACGCAGTGGGTCACATCCAAAAGAACAGGTTTGAATCACCGTCTGACCACGCGACATTGATAGGTGTTCGTTCATGCCTGACAGCCTCCTGTTATTGAGTCAAGTTCCGGTCACCACCGACAGGTGGTACGAACTTACGCAGCGCGATCCTGCCATCTTGATCCCCTTTGTCGGTTATATGTTAGCAGTGTTTGCGATCGCAATTGTCGCGCACCGATACCAACGGGGCGCCGATTTCGAGGTCGAATACTACGTTGCCGGGCGCAGCTTCGGGCCATGGGTCCTGGCGTTGTCTTGGGTCGCCACGTTGGCTAGCGGTGGCTCGTTCTTAGGCTATCCCTCGCTTGTTTACTCCTACGGATGGACGATCGCCTTTTGGGTTGCCGGATCGATGGTGACGGCCGTGGCAGGACTCGGACTTGTCGGCAAGCGGATCAATCGTCTCGCGCGACAGACCGGCGCGCTGACGTTGGTCGATTTGCTGCGAGACCGATATCACAGTGATGCGATCGGCAGCGTTTACGCGGTGATGATCGTTGTCTTGACCACCGTTTACCTGATGGCTCAGTTCATTGCCGGTGCCGTGATTCTGCAGAGTATCCTGGCGACCAGCTACCAGATGGGGCTGATCTTGTTTGCCGTTTCCGTTGTCGCCTATACGACGTATGGGGGATTTCGTGCCGTCGCCTGGACGGACACGATGCAGGGAGTGGTCATGATTGTGGGTGTGGTCCTACTGGTACCATTCGCGATTCATGCGGCAGGCGGGATGCGTGAAGCGACAATGAAATTGGCGCAACGTCCCGACCCGACCGCGGAACACCGAGGACTCGAGACGCAGCGTCAGGCTTACCTTTTTGGGCCAGGTCCAGAGAAAATCGTCAAGGCGTACGGTGGTGACGAACAGAATCCCAATCCGCTGAGGAACTCGTATTTGCCGTTGAGCTTGGCGCTGTCGATGGTGATGTTGCGCGGGATCGGGGGCGTGCTGATGCCGACAGCCGTACCGCGGATGTTGGCTTTTCGAGATACGCGAGCGTTGCGGCGAGCGCTCATGCTGCTGGCGCCGTATCTGTTGTTGATGTACGGAAGTAGTTTGATCACGATGAACTGCGCTTGGAGCTTGGACTTGAATCTCGCTCCAGGAGAATCGGACAAGGCCGTACCGGAAATGGCGAAACTTGTCGCTCCCGCCTGGTTGGCCGGCGTGTTGATCGCGGCGCCGTTTGCTGCAGTCATGTCGACCGTGGATTCTGCGCTGCTTGTTGTCAGCGGTTCCGTTGTTCGCGACCTGATACAGAAGACGTTCCGCTTGAGACTGGGCGAGAAATGGCAGCGAGGCTTGACCTATTTTGTCACGGCGACCGTTGGGCTCTTGGTGTTGACGTTGGCATTTTCCAAGCCACCATTTTTGATCCCGCTGGTGATTCATTACACGGGCGGGTCGGCGTCAGTACTGTTTTGGCCGAGCCTAGCTACACTCTATTGGAAGCGCGCCAACGCTACTGGGATACTGGCCGGGCTGCTCGGCGGAGGTCTTATTTACGTCTCGGTGGTCTTGTTCAATCCCTTTGACGGATTGGTAAACTTCCATCCTTTTATGTACGCGTTTCCCGCCTCGGCGGTCCTCGTCGGAATCGGCAGCCTGCTGATGCCCCGACAGAAAGACAAAGACCTGGATTTCTACTTTGGTCGAAATGAGATTCTTATTGAATCAGCCGGCACGCGATAGCTAGCGTTCGCTAAATAATCGGGCCATAGGCCCAGTCATTTGCCTAGCCCAGCCCATCGGGCTGGGATTCGGATTCGGTTGCCACCTTGGAACCGCAAGAGCCAAAGGTCCGATCAGTTGGTCGCCCGATGATGGCAAATGGCCGGACCGTTGGCCCTCACGGTTGTTGGTTGGACATTACCCAGCCCGATGGGCTGGGCTAGGTAAACGCAACGGGGCGTTGGCCCTTCGTTGCAAGGAAATTCGGATCTGAGCCGAAGGGGCCTCGGGTTTTTCAACATCACACTAAGGTTCAAGATTACACTAAGGATGGACAAGATCGGAGCTAGCCAAGCTAGTGCCCGTTTTTTGCATGATTCGTAATGTGTCGGTTGCCATGCCGCTGGCGAAGCCAGGGCCACATATTATGAGCCTGACCCTCCCAAGTCGTCGCATTGGGTGCGTACTGAACGGCGGTGACCTTGGTGTGTCGTGGAGCGAGATCGTTTCTGTCGAGTTTTTTTGTCGCGGATGAATGGTAGTGTGTTGTCGTGTCACTCACCCCGCCCGATGACGATTACCCGGGTTGCCATCTGTGGCCACCATCGCCACATTGGAGGAGCAAGAGAACCTGGCATACCTGCACTCCTCATCGAAATCGACGACATGAAACGACTCCTCCTCTTGAGCAATTCCGTCCAGCATGGGCGCGATTTCCTTGACTACGCGGCTTGTTTTCGCTTGGTTCGCCGCTGGGTAATGCGGCAATTTCGTTGGGTTCAAGACGGATCGTGGTCGAAATGGTCGTCTCCTCCATTGGACATCGGAGTCGATGAAACGGTACAGTTGGGTAGTAAGACTCTTTTCGCTGGGATCACGCCTCTCGGAGACGGGTTTTCCGTAGCACCGTGAAAGGAACAGCTGGTCAAAACCGCTTGAACAGATTGCGCGCGGTGCTCACGTTCGTCGCCGCGGCGTTGTTTGTGAAGGTCTTTCTATCGATCCTCTACGAGTATCGGTTCTATTTTCCGGCTGATTTCGATTCTGCATTTCTCAGCGGACGGCAAGGCTCTTTCTACGGACACTATTGCGTAGCCTTCTATGCTCACATTGTCAGCGGGCCGTTGGCATTGGTCGGCGGATCTTTGTTGATGCTTAGCCGCGGTCGCAGGCGTTATCGGGAATTACACCGTTGGGCCGGGCGAATACTAGCGGTGATCGTGCTCGCCATTCTATTGCCGAGTGGTTTGGTTATGGCACGGCGAGCGTTCGCGGGCCCGATCGCCGGTGTTGGATTTGCCGCACTCTCGATTACCACCGCCGCCTGTATGGCGTTCGCCGTGCACTATGCCCGCCGAAGGCAATTTCAAATGCATCAAAAATGGGCATGCCGCTTTTTTATCCTGCTTTGTTCGCCCCTGTTGTTGCGTTTGATCTCCGGTTCCGTGACCGTGATGCGGCTTGAATCGGACTGGTTTTATCGGCTCAATGCTTGGTTCAGTTGGCTCATCCCGCTGGCGATCTATGAAGTGTGGTGCTGCTCGCAGGCACACCATCGTTCGTATGCGTCGTCTCATCTCATTCACTGTGTTACTGAAGAGGCCCTTCCATGAATGGAAAGACTCAGAAACGTAGACAAACGCATCTGTACGGATTTACGGTGGTCGAGTTGCTTTTTGTCGTTGCCATTATTGTGTTGTTGGCGGGATTGCTTCTGCCAGCAATTCGACACGCTCGACCGACTGCACAACGGATGTCGTGTTCGAATAACCTCAAGCAACTAGTGTTGGCGTTGCACAACTATCATGACACGTATCAGCATTTTCCATCTGCCATGGGCGGTACGGGTACGGGGCGATCTCCGATATACGGTAACGCGAATCGGCTGAGTGGGTTGGTTGCCCTGCTGCCATTCTTGGATGATCAGGCTCGTTGGGATCAGATTTCGACGCCGACGGAATTGAACGGAGTCGTCTATCCGGCGATGGGGCCGGCGCCATGGGTTGACCAGTACACACCGTGGCAGGAACGAATTGATTCGTTCGAATGTCCGAGCGCCGAGCTGGATGACAACCCTCGTTTTGGTCCGACAAACTACGCGTTCTGTATTGGAGACATGGCGCGGGCGATTCACCAGCCAACCGTTCTTCGTGGAGCATTCGCCTGCGGAATGACTTCCGATTTGGACGACGTCACTGACGGGGCGAGCTACACGATCGCGATTGGAGAAATTGGATCACTATCAGGTTTGTCGGTCATTGGTCAGTTTGCCACTTTCCGCCCGGCGAGCATTCTGGACAATCCTAGCCTTTGTCGGGGCCTACTCGACTCGCGCCATCCGGAGTTCTACGCCAAAAATGTGCCACTGAGCGTTTTGGGACGCGGCGGATGTTGGGCGGACGGCGGAGCCGGATTTGGGATTTTCAATACGGTGCTACCTCCCAACAGCCCCAGTGCTGCTGTCGAAGGCCGGGGTGCTGTCGATGGTATCTATTCGGCTGGTAGCTTTCACCCCGGTGGTGCACAATTCGCGATGGTCGACGGCTCCGTCAGGTTTATTCCTGAGTCAATCGACGCTGGAGACGGAAGCAGCCCGACTTTGACGGCACAGCAATTAGCCAGCGGGTCGATTGCCAGCCCATACGGTGTATGGGGAGCACTTGGTACGGCCGCGGGCAAGGAAACCGATCCCGAGTTTGACTAGGGCGCGGTGTTTTGCCGTTTACCCGAAACATTTGATTCTCCGCGCAACATCGAAGAGGATCTGAACTGACGGAAAGCAGGAGAAGTCGATTTGGCCGGAGGTTCTACGATGCAGCTTTCATCACGTCGCGTTGTGGCAGGCCTATTGGTTTTTCTGTGCGGACTGCCGGCGCCCAGCGGTTGGCTTCCGGCCAACCTCCAACATCCGCCTACGCAAAATCCGTGGGATGCGCTACGTCATTCGTGATCGAATTTGGTCGGCGATTCGCATCGGCAATCCGTCGCGATTGTCATCGTCCACTCCAATAATCTCGGTGTCCGATCGCAGTTTGGACTCTTGAATCAACCCCTCACCGCGAATCGCCACGGTGCCGAGTACCGTGACGTCGCCATCGAGAATCTTGCTCGTGGTTTCGATGAACATCTGGCTGTACAGCTCAATCTTGCCAATTTCGTCGATCACGAATAACTGTGGCGTTGCCCGCCGCAACTCTTGCTCGACCACTTTATCCAAACCAGACAACTCGATGCCGTACCGACGGAGGCGAAGTTCCGATGTTGAGTGCACGCTGGCCAGCGTCACACGTTGGCCGCTGCTCAGTCCAACCATTTCGAAACCAGTTCGTCGACCTTGCTCGCGAATTTCCTGAGTGTAGAAACCAGCGACCTTCAATTCAGGAAGCAGCTCGAGCACATTTTGGATGACGGTTGTCTTCCCGCAACCGGGCGGACCGGTGAGCAATAGGTGCGTTGACATTCTGGGCATGGACTATCAAAGGGTTAACGGAAGTCTGTCTTGTTGAAACAGATGCGAGTGGAGGCCTTGTTCGATCCGACGGTCACGACAGAGTTTGTCAACTACCCAGCCGTTTCCGGAGAATCTCCTCATGGTGTAACCAGTGTCCTGCCATCAGCCAAGCGATCGTTCGCACTGACGTCTTTCGACCATCGGCAACCCCAATCTCATCGTATGCACTCACGCGCAAGCGGCAGAGTAGGGCCAAATTTGAACTTCGTGAGCTCGCGAATTCACCGGCTAGCTGTTCCGAACCTTTCGCATCACCATAGCCACAGGCGGCAAAGTGATTTTCATCCCACCCCGACAGTTCCGTCTTATCACCGGCAGCGAATCGCAACGCTCGATATCCAAAGACACGTTCAGCATCACAACAATGCTCAACGACCGTACGAATCTTCCAACCGAAGGGTGGATGGACAATCTCCAATTGATCAGCCGGCAGATTTGCGATGAATTCCGGAACAGTTTCTAGTTGTTTTTTCAGCGTATCGAGGATGTTCCCATCGGGTACTTTTCCTACATAATCTCTTTGGTAGTCAAAGCACTCGTGGTCACCAGGTCGTTGGGAAAAGTCCATCATTAATCGCTTCATGTCTTGGCATTTGCGGGTGAATAAGCCGGCGCCCACACGTGAGTCGCAGGTCGGTGGCGGCGTCAAGATCCCGACTTTAGACCAACGACGCCTCCGCGACAAGAAGATCGATACCGACCTTTTCTAACTGCGGATCCAACGGTTTGGCAAGCCCACGTCGATTCACCTATGATTTCAGTATTCGCCGTCCATGGGCGTACTCAAGCCTACGTGCCCACCAAATTGCCACGATCTGCCACCACGGATTGCTAGGAAAAAACGAAATGTTCCATCTCCCTTCCAACCGGCGGTGTTGCCGCCCATAGCTGAAAGTCAGTTGGTGTTCGGCTCGATGGTTCTCGGCTTGAGCAATGTCCACGGCCAGATGACGTCGTCGCTCGAATATGCTTGCGCGAGAAGTTCTGTCGTGGTCGAGGCGCGGATTGTCGAGTACGAATTACATGAATCGCGCAATCACGGCTGGTGGGAACGACTGCCAATCACAGCCAAACTAAAAGTATCACGGTGGTTCAAAGGCGATGAAGCAGTTGTAGTACTCGTACAGTACGACATCATCGCAGCCAAAAAAGAGATTGCCAGCCTCCGAGCGAAACAAGAGATACCGAAACTAGATCAGTTGATTACATCGGGCGCCGCGAAGCGTACCGGATGCTCGTCAATTGGGGTGTAGATGTCGAACGACCAGTCCTCGTACCGTAGGATTCGTTCTAACGCGAAACGGTCAATGGGATTTCTCTATCGAGTGTGAGCGCCTCGACAAATTGTGTCGGGGGCGATCCAAAAGACAACACGGTGTCGTGGTACTTCTTCAGATCGAACTGATTGCCCCACGATTTTTCCACTTCCCGCCGCATCGCGACCTGTTCCAAATATCCCACGAAGTAAGTCGACAACTGAGCGGATGTCAATCGGGCTCGCGTCCATTTGCCAGCCGCCTCTCGCTCTTCCTGAAACGCGTCTTCGACCATTAGTCGCATCGCCTGCTGGCGCGAGATTCCATCGACGTGTACCGCTTGGTCAAGAATGGCATTGGTGACGTCGCGCAGATACCATTTCAGCGTGATCAGTTTCAGCAGTGGGTCATGATCCTGAAATCCCTCTTCGCACATCATCCACTCGGTGTAGACGGCCCAACCCTCGACAAAGACACCCGATTGAAACATGTGGCGCAGCTTGCCCGAATAGCGATTCGCATGGGCCAACTGAAGGAAGTGGCCCGGCATCGCCTCGTGAATCGTCAGGACATCTACCGACCGCGTGTTGTATTCTCGCAGGTGAGAGCGGACCTGTTTTTCCGTCCAGTTAGCAGGGATCGGCGAGACGGCATAGAACGTTTTCTGCGCCGTTTCGAGTGGGCCGGGTGAATCGCAATAGGCCAATGAAACGCCGCGTTGGAACTCGGGCATGACGATAATTTCCAGAGGGTCAGGCATGATCGTGATCAAGTCTTTTCGACGGATAAAATCCGTCGCCATTGCCACCGACCGCTTGGCGGTCGCCACGATTTCACCCGCCTTTGGCGCTTCCGCGTAGGCTTTTTCCAATCCAAAACGAATGACGGCCCGCCGAAACGCGTCAGGTGGCGGGTCGGGGAACTGCGTCTGTGGATATTGTTCGCGATAAAGCGGCTTCGCGATCGCGTACATCTGACTATGGAGGTCTCGAACTCGTCGGTCGGCCAGAATGCGAATCTCCTGACGTCTCAAGGGTGAATGAAGCGCAAAGGCGAGCTTCTTCTCAAACAGCTCGATGCCAATACGAAAATCACCCTTTGCCCTCGGCAGCAATTCGGTCTCGAGCCACTGTTGATATTCGCCAATCGCCCTCTCGGCAGTGGAGATGGCGCGGCTGAGCCGCTCCTGTTCGGCGGGCGAAAGCTGCCCAACAAGCGGGCGAACCATATTGTCGATGGTCTTGATTACGCCCCGATTTTGGGCCACCGCTGTTTCGGCATGCACTCTGGGGACGCGCTCGACATCCAAAATGCCACGTACCTGTTCCAGGAAGCGGGGAATCTGTTCCAACCGCTTTGCGACGTTGTGCAGCCGCTCGCTTGTTGGTGCGAAATCTCGAGCCATCAGCCCATAAATTGCATCCCCAGATAGTTCCGTGTAGATAAGCGGGTTCCATTGCCATTCACGCAACTCGGTGAGCTGCCACAGCTCCGACTGCAATGCGTGTTTCAACAACAAATAGTCAACTTGGTTGCGGCGGGAGAGCGAGGTCACATCGACCTGGTCGAGTCGCTCAATGAAACCTCGCATCCAATCTACTTTTTTCTCGCGGGCAGCCTCGCCGATTTGATCCAGTTGTCCGTCAAATCGGTGGTCTCCCAGGCTCGTCGCGTGCACAGGCGAGAAGGCGGCGAATTCCTTCAGATACCGCTGGCCGAGTTGCTCGAAATCTGAATCCATGGTCGGTTCACTTCCCGGCGATGGTGCGGCGGCTAACAGAATTGTGATCGCAGTTGCGAGTGTTTTGATGAATGATCTCATGGCCAGTTTCAATTCGGTGGGTGGAGATTGCGTCCGGAGTTTCAGATCCGATAGGGTTCCCTAGAGGTACGCATCAGGATACCGTCTGGGAAGTGACAGAGCTAATTCACTCTGCGGTCCCCTCGTATTCGGTGCCTCGATCTAAGATGAAAGCTCCGACAAGTCGGAGCACTCCAAAAACGAAGAGTATGTGGAGTGCGGTGACTTGTTACCGCTTTTGTTTAACGCTGCCAGACCTCGACCGGATTTCGCGATTGGACTAAGATGGCACAGTCGCTGGAACTTCCATCCGGCACCCTCGTCCTCAAACCGGACACCGTCCGGACGGCTTTGATTGCTCTTGATCCCTTGATTACTTCGGTGCCTGGTTTCCGGCTTCTAGCAATCGCCGTGGAATGCGCGGGATGCGTTCTGGTGCAGCTGAAAAGAGAAAGTAGCGGAGGAGGGACTCGTGGACAATCACAGGCAAGCTTCACTTATCTACACTCGTCGCAATCTATAGCCCAAGGTGACAGAAAACTCTTCCATCGTAGCGCGGCTCGAAAAGTATAACGAAACGAGAACGGTGGTGATGAACGCCGCCATGCCGGCTTGGATGGCAACCGACGCAATTGGCGCCAGCAACGACGGCAACATGACGGCAGTGAAACTGGCGATGACGATTGAAACGATCCCCAATAGGATGTAGATTGCCCAGAGCATCATCCAATGTGCCCTCATTAGGGTAAAGCTTCGTTTCAATGCCGGTATTCCGGAGATTCCCTCGCAGACAACAGCGGGGATTACCATGACCAGACTGAGCGTGACGAACATGTGTGGGATGAACAAGACGTAGAGTCCGAGCTTCCCTCCAACGACCAGCAACACACAAGATTCGAGCGCAGTCCAACATGCCATCACCGCGAAGACGAGAGCTATCGTTCCAACCAGTTTGGGTATGCGAGGCTTGATGAATTCCCACGACTGAGCCAGTGTGGGGACAGATCCCACGTAGGCACCGGCCACAATATAGATCATTACTGGTTGCGCCAAAAAGCTAACGACGGCTGGTATGGCCAACGAGAGGACTATCCGCCGATAAGAAAAATTGAGACTGCCGATGGAGACATGATCCGTCAGCGCAATCAAGCTGCCGAGAGGTTGGGCGACCAGCACCGGTATGAACCAAAACAGGAAGGCCGCCGTGAGGATTGGACGAGCGTTCTTGCTGAAGATCTTCCACGCCTGCGCCAAAACATCGTCAGCGTATTCGAGTTTCACCCGGCGGTAGCTCCCTGCTCGAGTAATCTTTTGTCGAACGGGTTCTTGCGTCGACCCAGCGGATTCCAGCGGCTGTAAAGTCAGCTCAAGCTCGACATCCTCCATCCCAAAACCGATTTCAGTTTCTGTTGACGGCGTGGCGACATCGAGGCCGTTTGGCGGTAACGTTTGACCGCGAGGTGTGTTAATGTCGGATTCAGATTCGGGTCCGGGAACAGGCGGGCCTTCCAACGTTTCAGGCTCAAAACTGGGCGCCCGATCAGGATCGAGTTTTGGATTCGTGTTCTTCTTCAGATTCGTCGACTCAGGATCCTCCGCGGCCCCACCGGTTTGATCTGGTATCCGGAGCTGCGTTTGGCAGTTCGGACAGCGAACTATCTTGCCGGCCAGTTTCGATTTGGCTCGGAGTTTTTTCCCGCACTTACAGCGGACTTCGATAACCTGCATTGGCGAATCTCCAACTGTCTCTGGCCACCACAGAGTAGCCGCCTATTTTCCCGACAATATATCTTCCCGAAATCTCCAACCCTGACCTGCTAGAAGGATCACATTCCCCGCCCACTGTCCTGATCATCGCCAGCGAATGTCGTGTCCGGCAGAATTGTCTTGAGCCGTGTCGGATAGAAGCCGTGGAGACTCTTGTGCGGATCATGCGAATACACTACATAAAAGTCTCTTAAAGATTCAAAACATCGTCGTGAGTACTGGCGGCAATTTCCATCGCTTGGCTGATCAAGTCGGCAGGCACATTCAGCTCTTCCAACGTGGCTTTCAGATGCTCTGCAATAGCGGCGGGGCCGACCGCATGTCTTTGCCGGTATAACTGATGGGAGCCCCGAACGCGTAAGCAAGAAATTTCCGTTGCTTACCCTTCTGTCCAGGCATATCGACATCAACAAAAAACTCTTTGACGCGATCATCCGCTAACACTTTCTCGTAAAACACATCCACTGCTGCACTAACTGCCGAACTTCCCCCGATTTCTTCGTAAAGACTCATGTGGCTTCCAATTACTATTTCTAAACGTGAAGAGCGTACGGTCTATTTTCAATTACTCTTAACTGAGGAATCTTATTCTGAGCTAGAGTTAACCCACCAAAGAGAGCTGTAGTGTACGCCAAATCCCCTA